>Ga0187827_10006571_pt1 | contig 13245 bp, 10 predicted proteins | sample ETNtaG_39_FD_167969 | JGI IMG/M metagenome (GOLD analysis project Ga0187827, IMG submission 167969) | Marine microbial and viral communities from oxygen minimum zone, Eastern Pacific Ocean - ETNP2014_SV_150_PacBio MetaG (Illumina Assembly) | ecosystem: Environmental > Aquatic > Marine > Hypoxic... | reverse complement strand
TATCAATGGGTGTTCAGCGTATTCTTTAACTAATCCTACAATGGGCTTTTTAATAGAAGTTTTAGAATTTATATTAAATGCACATTGTGTCATGTCTGATGTATCGCGTCCTTTTATAACATTAAATAAATGCATCGTATCTAATACTCGTGTAGATAATATTCCAATTTGATCTAATGATGACCCGTAGGATACTAATCCATAGCGAGATACCACGCCATAAGACGGTTTGAATCCAACAATACCACAAAATGCAGCAGGCTGCCGCACAGAACCTCCTGTATCAGAACCAAGTGCCACCGGTACTAATCCTGCAGCAACGGCAGCAGCGGAACCACCGCTTGATCCTCCGGGAACTCGTTCCTTATCCCAGGGGTTTTTACACAAGCCGTATGCAGAATTTTCTGTTGATGAACCCATAGCAAATTCATCCATATTAGTCTTACCTATTATACTACCACCAGCATTTTCTATCCTCGCAATTACGGTAGCATTATACGGTGGAATATAACCTTCGAGGACCTTACTTCCGCAAGTAGTTGGCATATTCTTAACACAAATATTATCCTTTACAGCAATAGGAACTCCCCGTAATGATAGTTTACTTTTTTTGAAGTTTTTATTTCTTGTGTTTTGAATGTTAGAATTAATAAATAAGAAAGCTCCTAGATCATCATTATGCATTTCTATTCTTTCTCTGGAATTCTTTAATGCATATTCTGGATCATCTTTTGAATATAATACAATGCTACTAAGAGGTAACCATCTTCCCTTTGTAAAAAAATTCATCACATCACCTTTGGAACTACAAAATAATTGTCTATAAAGACAGGTGCAGATTTCATAATTGATTCACTATCTGACTCTGATTGCCTTAATGTTACATCCTTGCGTATCTCATCTATTGTTACTTTATTTTCTACTATAGATCCCATGTTTTCTTTTGAAACCTTTATTGAAGAAATTTTATTAAAATATTCTAAAATCTTATTCAAATCGCTTGTAACCGTTAATAATTCTTCATTAGATATTTCTATTACAGATAGTTCTGCTATAAATATTACTTCGGATTTATTAATCATAATTACCCCTTATTTATTCCTTTAATTAATGGAACTAATTTATGCTACCAATATTCTGTCATATCCCATTTTATAATCATAACATTTAGAATTCATTTTCCCAACCATTCAATAATAAATGATCTGTTTCCCCAATGCGCACAATTTCATTTTCTTGTATTTCATTATTGTCAAATTTTCGTTCAAACTTATCAAATTTTTCTTTATCATATTTATCTTCATAATCGTAATATGTTAATATTTTTTCATATTCCAATGTGCTCGATTCTTTCCTAAATTTAATTGCTTGTACGAAATATTTTCTTATTTTTTTTATTCCGCTGCATTCTGGATGCCCAAGAATATAACTCAATCGAACAAGACTTGCCTGAGGAGATAAATGTCCTGAAGGTATGCATCCTATTTTTATGAATTCCTTACCAACTTCGTATGCAAAATCTGTATACTCTTTCGAGACCTGAGATGCTAAAACTACTGGCTTTGATTTATTAATACCATATTTTTCCACTGCTTTTAATAAAGAATAGTTATAGTCTTTAGACTTCATTATATTGGCATTTCCACCGCCGTAACCTGCAATAACGATGCCTTTATACCTTTGAATCTGAGATTTATAATCATCCGTTGTAGTAAATGGAGTTGGGAAGATAATACCAACTTCTTTTTCAAATTTTATATCTACATCAACATCTGCTACATCATGAATTTTTTTTAATAATTCTATCCAATCTGTAATGCACATATTCGAAGAATCAAGGTTAGAAAAATCTTCTACTTGAAAACTCTTTTTACTATTATCCATGTTCCCGGAGATAAATTCTGCAATCTTATCTTCTCCAGGCACATAACCTCGCCCTTTTTTTTCTGTCATACCAATAGTACCGCCAGTTTTCAATAATATTAATTTTTTTAGCTTCTCTGTTTTTTGCTTTAATCTAAAGTTATTATTTAACAAATGGAACCTGTCCCAATCGAGTTTTGCAATAATATCACCATAAAATGCATAAGGATGCCATTTAGTGGTTTTCTGTATATTTTCTTTAAAGAAATGTTCTCCACGATTAAATACTACTCCAATTGACGGGGCATAAAGATGTTGCAAAAGTAGGATTGATGATCGAACATTATCTATCGCATCAGATGCACTTCCGGGTTCCCCCATGGGTATCTGGGATCCAATAGCAATAATATTTATATTCCCTCTATCCTTAATCCCATATCTGAGAAATTCCAATAAATAAGCTAATGTATCTGTACCATGTGAAATGAGGATTCCTGTCTTTGGATGAAGAAAATTTCCAAGCTTGAACATTGAATCTAGTTTATAGGCTAATTGTTCCATGTTCAAAAATGGTTCCCTATGGACAAATTGGTTTTCTAGTTTAAGCATTACGTCTTGATCCTTTGTATTAGAAATAACAATTATTATAGGAATATCAATTTCATTGCTTTTGATTAACTTAATTATTCGACGACCACCCTCGTCAGCCCCTGGAAACCTCATATCTAGAAGTAACACACTCGCTGGATTTTCAGTTTTGCTGCTTTCCGTTTTTTCTGATAAAAACGAAAGTATATCTTTCTCCTGCTCAGCAAGATTTTCATTTTTGGGGTACTTAAACACATCTAATTCATAGTTTGATTCAAACTTTGATTTATTATTATGCCGTGTCCAAAATTGCTTCTCAGACTGGAACTCATCATCAATTAATAAAACTTTTTTTTTCATTTTCATAATTCTATACTCCACATATTTTATTTAGTTCAATGAATGTATCAATATCAGATTTGTTGTTATCTCTCCAAATTATATCGATATATTTTTCAAGATTAGAATCATCAAGATCTCTTTTAAAGTTCTGGTAAGATAGATTAGTTGAATCAATTGGAATATCTACTTTTTTGGGTAAATCATGTCTTATTTTGCATTCTCTATAATTCTTATCAAATGTCAATTTATCATCTTCTCTAATTGTTGGTGGCTGCATTACATTTTTCAACAGAACAGTCAATTGATTATAATCTAATTTTTTTGTTAAATATTCATCTTCAAAATAGGAAAAATGAAAAATAGGAGTAGTTATCAATTTAGGAAATGTCCGTAATTTTTTACAAATTTTAGAAACAAAGGGAAAATCCAAATTGGCAAAAATTACTTCAAATTTAATTTTATCCACCCTTGCTTTTCTTATTAACTTATTATTATCAATAGAGTAACCCACATACTCATAAGAATTGTTTAATTGATCAATGAATCTATCTACAGATATTTGTTTCATAAATTCAGTCTTTAAAGAAAATAATTTTAATATTTCGCAAACTGATTTTGAAATGTAGTCTTCTGATAAAAATAAAATGTAATCTTTTTTTTTCATCTCAATAATATTCATCATATATCCAGTTTACACTTTTCATCCAAAGCAAGATAAGCCTCCGCCACTACTACTGGTTCAATACCATCGCCATTATTGAAAATGTCCATTACTTTCTTATACAAACTATCATTCCCTTCACATTCTTTTTTCAAGTCTTCTTCGGGGAATGAAGTACCAAAGGGTTGATTCCACCAAATCACAAAAGAAACTCCATTACTTTCATCATATTTACCTCCTAAATTATTGGGTATAAATTCTGTAACGTCTGATTTTATTTCACCGTTTTCATCGGTCCACCCCATCTTTTGTAACGCTTCAGATACTTTTTCATTTAGTTTATAATCACCCCAACTTCTATAAACAGCCAGGTAACCCTGGCAGAGAATGAAAAGTGAGTTTAGGATGGGAAATCGTTTTACTTCTTCAATTGAAAATTTATCATTTAATATTTCCTCCCAACCATTATTAAAATACATTATTTTCTTTAATGTTTTATAATTATTATCTAATGCTGTAGTATAAAAGTAAAATTTATACTCATACTTACAACTATCCTTATCTTTCTTACAATATGTATCAACTTCAGCTTTGAGGTTTTCAGTCATTTTTTTATATTCACTTGGTTCATCACCACCCCAATGAACAATAATATTCACACCTTCAACTTCAGTATTATTACTATTTAAACACTTTGTTATAATATGTTCTATAATATGTTCTACTCGTTCAAGATAGTCCTTATAGATGGTAAATACATTAGTACTCTTTTTAAAATGCTTCTTAAATTGTGTATTCTCTTTACAATGGACTATTCCTAAATGATCATTTGATCTTTTATATTTTGCAATTAATATGTCTCCATTTCCATTTGGACAAGACACCCATTCATTTATAAAATTAATATTCTCATCTTCATCTCTTTTAATATAATAATTAATAATCAATGTTATTTTCCTCTATTTTTCATTTTTAGGTATTGCATTTGCCAAAATACGCATCAACAGATATTTTTCGGGGGATGGATTTAAAATATAGCTTTCGATATTGGCATACGCAATTAATTTTGCTTCTCTCGGGATATTATCTGGTGTTCCACGACCGGTGGTTATAAACACATTGTGGCTTGTTATATTTGATATAAACTTTCTAACCATATCTTCCGTTTTATCTTGCTTTAGTATTTTATCAATAATTCCCTGGTGAATAATGACAAACTTGTCTTTATTGTCAAGACGGGATAAATCAAGAAAATCACCATTATTGGTAGCATCTATAATTTTATATTCCTTTCCATTACCGTTTCCCTTATATTTTATGCTATATGGTATTTCAATATTTAATTTATCATACAAATCTTTATTTTCATTTTTTAATTGATAATTTGCGGTTCTTTCATCAATAATAACCAATTCTATGAGTGCATTTTCCATGAGCTCATATTTTAATTTTTGCCCTTCATATTGGTCATTATCAAAGTTTGATTCCAAATGTGAAAAATACATTTGCGCGCCGCTTAATGCTTCATTATAAAAAGCGTCACCTTTTTTATCGTGACGTACATATTTGACTAATTCCTTTTTGTTTTCATCCCCTTCAGTTGTCCATGTATGACATTCATTTAACATATATTTTTTTGATAGAGTATCGTTATTTTTAGCATCCCTTTCTTTTGCTCTGAATTGTTTAGGTAGTGTCTCAATATCTTCAGCATATTTATGGAACAATGTTTTATTATAATTAAAATGCTTTTCAATCACTTTGTAATTATTACTATTAAGTTTAAACTTATACCAAACAATATAGGCTAATAAGTTGTCATTTAATTTTTCTTTGACTGTTGACAAATCTGGTTCACCTAGCAATTTATCGTATTCCTTCATTGTCATGGTTCTCTTTGTTAGTTTTTCATATGATTGGTTTGTCATTTTCTTATAACAATCAAATTTAGGTATGTTTTCTATAATATCAGGAATACGCTCCTCAGCAAACCCCCATTCCTTAAAAAAAGTAAATAAAAACAATTCATTTTCATCTATTTCATTTATTATTTTTGATATATTTACATTTTTAATCTTAACATCTTTTTCACACGATTTCTGATAGGCTTCTAATGTGAGTCTAATTAAATCAAGGTCATTTTTTTTATCTCCACCGCCACCTTGTTCGGAGTTACCATAAGGTTGCAGATACAGAATTTTATTTTCAACCTCTTTATCCAATTTCCTCAACCATTTATAGAACAATATAAGCTTAAACTTTTCGGCGTTGTCTTTGGTAACACCATTGTCGTTCGTTAATAATGTAATATCATCTAACACACATACTCTATCTTTTATTTCTTCATTAAGATTTTCACCAACATAAAATAGCCTCATCGGGAAATAGTCTAATTCTGAACCTTTTTCCATTTTCTCATTAGGGACACCATTGCAGAACACGACAAATTCAAAATTATAGTCATCCACTTTCTCTTTTTTTTCTACTACATATATATTATATTTTTTTAGTTCCACTGCGTTTTTTATTACATCTTTATTTCCTATAATCAAAACCTCTTTGGGTTTTTTAATCGCAAATTCGTACCCAAGATGATAAGTATTGGCATTGTCGTTTTTTAAGGCAACAGCACGGATTATTCCTTCCGGTTTACCATTTTCCTCTCTAAACAAAACCTTTTCTTTCATATCACTGCCAATTTCCTCAACCTTTTTATTCATCAGGTAGCCAGCTGAGATTTTCATTTCACCCAAGCCCCAGTTTTCTCGTTTTAATACACCAGTGGTGCGCTCAATTAAGGATTGGAATAGTTTATCGTTTTGCTGATGATGTAGGGGGGGTCGTTTTAACTTGGAAACATTTGTTTTGGCATGCTTATCTTTTTTGATATTCGGATGACAATTAGCAAAAATATCAGAAATATTATCCCAAATCTTAACCTTTACATAACCCTTTTCCGCGTCATCTATAATATCAACCGCAATGATTAGATTTTCTTTCCCATTTTTCAGTTTAGGATTTGACCAACTATGCTTTGCGGAATTACGGATGATATTTTCAATTATTGTATAAAAGGAGTGCTGACCTACAATTCCACCGGGAATTGCAACCTGAACGTCATCAGCCAATCCGTCATCATTATCTTTTTTGCTTCTAATTGCCGGTTTTGGAACACCATCTTTTGTAAGATAAACTTCCAACAGGATTTTATTATTTGGGTGTGCGGGGCTACCACCGGCAGGTTGAAACTCATAGGCAGATAACCCTTCCGATGCGGCAATATGATTAAGCAAATGCCGTTGAATGTAAAAGCGTCGCATAATTTCACCAATTAGCATAGTCGAACCAGACCAAGCTGGGAATTCGGTAGTCACTGAGGCCACATAATCCATTCTATGTTGGATATATTGCATTAATATTTGATCATCTGCTGGATGGTTGTACAACTTACTTACCGCTGATAAAACATGGCTGCCAATATTATGTGACCCATTTCGGGACATGATAGCAGCAAGTGAAGATTTAAGTTGATGTTTGTATTTTTCTCTTGAGTGGAATTTAGTAGCAGCAAAATCAGCTAACTTACCTACTAAAACTTTCATAACTTTATCGTATTCTTCGTCAAATTTAAAAGTGTCATAGGAAAAAGACATTTTTGTCATTATATACAAATGAGCTACCCTTGTAGCGTCAGTTCCCTCATTAACTGTGGGCTCTTTAACTTCGATATTAATGCCATTTGAAAAATGAAATAATAACAAATCCTCACCATCATTAAATGGAATATAATTTTCTTTTAAAACTTTCTTTAAATTCTCCTTTAAAGTGTCACTCTCATCTACGCCTCTCTTCTCTGTAATTTCAGGTAAGTTTTCTTTAGGTAATGATTTAATTGCGGTTGGAAATTGATGGTTCGTATAATCATAATCTTTAACCTTATCCATATTGATGTCTTCATCGGGAGTTCTTATACCTTTTTCCAAGAAGAGATCAAGATCAATTGAACTACCATTATCTTTTGCATAATTGTAAATTGTATTTCTAAAATTTTTAATTAATTCTTCACCGTAGCTTTTATAACCAGCAATACATTCCATCGGGTATTTGACCTCCCCTCCTCTGAAATACAATACAACTTGTGCAAAAAGAACAACCTGATTCGAATCAACATTGGGAAACCAGGAAATTGCTTCTCTTAAAATTGCCTTCATTCTATCTTCAAGTTGCTCTTCAATACTTGAATCAATTTTGTAGGATACCAAATCCCCCAAAACTATGGATGAATACCAGAGACCGAAGAACCTTCTAAGTTTGTTAAGTTTTTCCTGTTCAGAATCTGTATTTAACTTTCTTAGTTTTTCACTCTTTTGAATAAACGTAAAAACGCTATCTTTTAAATATTCATTTTCTTTGCCCAAGTCTTTTAGGTATTCAGAGAACTCCCCTTCTGCATGTTTAGAGAACTCCCTTTCTGGAATTTCTAAATTTGCTATCCTTTCAACTAGGTTTTCTGCCTCTTGATATCTATTGGAAACTTTTTTCATAGTTTTTAGATCTATTTCCTATTATAGATGTACAATTGAAAATTAATTATTCTTAATAATTTTTGCAATAAAAAATCCTATTGTATTATTATCTTGGGGATAAATTCTAATAGTTTTTGATAAGGATGGATCAAAAGGCAGGTGACCCCATTTAGTTAATCCTTTCCGGGTTTTTATTCCATTAAATTTCATTGTAACTAAACTAGCAGTTTTATATTTTTCAAGCATCAAATCAATAATTCCTTCATTTTCCTCTGGTCCAAATGTACATGTGCTATAAACCAATACCCCTCCAGGTTTTAATGCATTGAAGCCAGATTCTAACAGGCTGAATTGCATATCGGTCAATTTGCTTATTTGAAATAAGTCCCACTCAAAGAATTTATGCGCTCTATAACGAATAATTCCTTCACAAGAACAGGGACCATCAACAAGTACTCTGTCAAACTGCTCGCTATATTTCTTTCCAATATTCCTGCCATCCTCCAATATTGGTTTGACTATTAAGTAACCCATGCGATCAATTGCCTTATTTAATATATCCAATCTTTCATTTGATATATCAACAGCAAGAATATTCCCTGAATTTTTCATCAATTCTGCAATTTGTGTTGTTTTTGAACCAGGTGCTGCGCAAAGGTCAAGTACATTTTCCCCCGGTTGAGGACCAAGGGCAATTGGTGGCAGCATCGATGCTAAATCTTGTATATAATACATCCCATTTGAATATTCATCCGTTTGGTCAAAACGATTTGTTGGATTTTTTGATTTTAACTGGTAAATATTGTTTGATAAATCAAATAATTTTGAAGACCAGGAATATTTTCGGCATGTATTTTCAAAATCCGATTGGGTATATTTTTGTGTATTTAATCGAACCGATGTAGGTAATGTACGAAAAGACCAATTTAATATTACCTCATATTCATTTTTAAACAAATTTTTCCATCTACGTTTTAACTCTGTTGGTAAAAGGCATGTCAAATTTTTACCCCCATTAGAATCAAACATTTGATCAATTTTTTCATCAATCATATCTTTTTGTTCACGTGATAGATTTACAACAGACGGAGAAAGAGAAAATAAAGCCATTTCATGACAGAGCTTAAAAGCCTCATCGGGTGTATCAACTATATAATTACTAAATAGTCTTAAATAGGGATGATTTTTTAATTGTTCATTAGGAACTATACTAATAATTCTTTTGCCATATAATTCTTTTGCCTGAAATACCTCACAATCCCTACCAAGAGATTGGTCAGTAAAATCTGCTATTATAATATCTGCTCTCTTTATCAAGTTCAAATCTTTCTCTAAAATAAATAATGGCATATATCCGTGAGTTTCAAAAAGCTCTTTTTCTTCAACTCCAATGAATTGTTCTATTAAATTCAATCCTTCTTTTACTGCAAGAGAGTGTAAATATTGTCTATATTGGACAATTTTATCATGTGATTTGCCAGTAAAGGCCATAGCATAAAATACTGTTTTGTTGGAACTCGAATTCATGATTCTAAAATGGTTTTAATTCATACAAATGGAATTGAACAGGATGCCCTTCCGTAGAATTTTCTTTTATAACTTTATTTATATTATATTGAAATTTTTCAACTAATAAGTGAAATCTATCTAAAGCTGCGAAATCTGCAAGTCCAATAATAATCCGGCCATTATCAAAAAGATGATTTTTCCCTTCTCTAAGAAATCTCTCAATCAATTTATAACCAGGATCGAAAATACCTCTTTCAAGGACAGATTTATATTTATAATTGTTTGGCTTATAGATAAATGGGGGGTTCCAATAAATAGTATGAAATTTTTCATCCAATCCCAAATTTGAAAAGATATCACTTTTTCGCACTTCTATATTTTTTAAATTATTTAGGTTTATATTCTCTTTTGTATTGGCAACTGCATATTTACTTACATCCATTGCAATTACTTTTTTTGCCCCATTTTTTGCTAAATAAATACTTGTAATACCAACACCACATCCGATCTCTAAAACGAATTCATTTTTTACATCGGGGAATTTTTTTGTAAATACTTTCCAACCGTTAAAATATAAAGGGGAGAAAACATTTTTATGAACTATAATATTTAACCCAAGATAATTTAAACTAACAGGGAATTTGTCTGATTGACTCTTTTCTAATATTAATTGACTTGTTTCCGATTGATCCAGGCCAGTTAATCCATTCTGAAAATCTGATTTCATTAAAATTAATTAGTAATAATTAAGCCGCTGTTATTAAGGCATTAATTCTTTCGGACTTACAGGTTTTGTTAATAATCCGGAATCATTGTAAAAATCTATTGTTTGTTGCCAACCGTCCACTGTTTGCGACTGATAATCATTGTTTATGAATTTGCAAACCTTTTCCCAGCTAATTTTAACATAATTTGAATCCTTTTCAGGGAACTCATCTAAGAATGCATTAACTGCAGCTTTTTGGTTTTCACAACCTTCTTTATACCCATTAATTATGGCGTCAGTAAGGTTTTGTACCAAATCTGGTTCTTGATTATAAGTATCTCTAGAAGATATAATATTTAAACCATATGCATTTACACCATAGTCAGCAAGACGGATATCAAAAGTTTCTTTTTCTAAAGATAGTAATGTAGGGCTCAATTCAAAATAATTGAGTACGGCATCTACTTTTTTGGATAAGATAAGTGGTATGTCTGGTCCATTTATAGAGACTAATTTTATTTTATTTCTATCGATTTTATTCAATTTTAAAAAACCTTCAAACTCATTTTTTGTTATACTTTTTGGATAGACACCAACGGTTTTTCCTTCCAAGTCCTGAGGACTTGCTATACCAATTCCTTTCAATCCAAAAACCGTTGTCGGAATATTATGATATAAAACCGCCATAGAAATCAGATTAGCACCATTACTTTTTGCAATTGCTGTAGCACCTGCCGATGCCGTTCCAATTTTATACTTACCAACAGCAATAACTGAAGTAACCTCATTAGCTCCCCACGATTGTATAATATTTACATCAAATCCCAGTTTTTCAAATAAACCCAATTCTTTAGCAAAATAAACACCTAAATATGTTGGCTCAGCCTGCCAATCAATAAGAATATCTAAGTTTTGAAGGTTATTAAATGAAGGTATATTCTTCCCAGCTTCTGATTTACTTTTTTTACACCCAATTATTGTAAAAACCATCATTGTGAAGATAACAAGTTTTATATGCTTTTTCATGAATTTACTCCTGTTTGTATTTTTTTAATACCACATCCTGTAAATAACGAACTAAAGAAAGGGAAATTAAACCTATCAAGGATAAAATGACCAACGAAGCAAAACTACGATCCATTCGGTAATTTGCTCCGGATGAAATAATAACATGTCCGAGCCCTTCGTTCCCACCCATAAATTCACCAAGTACAGCCCCAATTAGACCAAGTGGAATTGTAATTTTTAAACCACCCACGATGGTATAAATTGCATTTGGTAATCTACAATAAAAATATTCTTTCAATTTTGGGGCACCCCAAATTTTTATGATTTCAATATATTCAGACCGGGTATCTTTAAGACTGTTCAAAGTAATTAATGCCATAGGAAAAAAAGAGAGAATTGCAGAATTAAATATTTTAGGAGCATGACCAAAACCAAGCCAAACAACAATAATAGGTATCAGAGCTTCTCTTGGGAAACTTTGAAATATAATTAAATAAGGTTCAATCAACCATAATAAAGTGCGGGAATAAGCTATCGCAAAACCTGTCAAAATGCCCAAAGTTATTCCAATTCCAATTCCTCCTCCCATATGAATAATTGTAGCCTTTGTATGGTCAAGAAATAAATTTTTTTCGGTAAAAAGTACTGTCATCACCTGAGAAGGTGCTGGTAATATGAAATCAGGAACTGTGAATATAAAAATAATAAATTTCCATATTCCTACTATCGTGGCAATTGAAATAGAATACCTAATTATATTTTTCCAGATCATTATAAAATCTCTTGGTTAGTGTTTAACATATAGTTTCGAATTAATTGGCGAGAGTTTTTTTTCTTTGTATTAACAATTGCTTTAATTTCAGATGGTGTAGTACTCCCCAACACAATAACGCGCGTTGCATATCTGCAAGCATCATACAAGTCATGTGTAACAAAAATTATACTTGTATTATGAATATCTGTAAATGAAAAAAGATACCTAGCAATATCTTCTTTAATATGCAAATCTAACCCTGTAAAAGGCTCATCCAACAATAATATCTTTGGTTTTGTAATAACAGCCTGTGCAAGGCTTGCACGACACCGCTCACCACCAGATAATGTTTTCGGGAATTTATCGATTAAATGTAATGCTGACAATTCTTCAAGTACATTAGATATATTTGTAGTTGGGATGTTTTGAATCTTGCAGGCAAGCATTAAATTTTCTTTAACTGTCAGCCAGTGGAATAATGGAAAATTTTGAAGTGTTTGTGCTATATTTTCTGAAATCCACGCCTGATTTTGTTTTTTACCATCTAACCTAATCATTCCACCCATTAAAGGTAAATTCCCCGAAATCGATTTAAGTATAGTAGTCTTTCCACAGCCAGAAGGACCTACTATAGCTGTAATTTCTTTCTCCAATACATTAATATTAACTGATTCAACTATGATTTTATTATCATACCCAAAATTACCATTACTTATTTCAATCATGTTTTTCAAATTATCAGATGTCATATTGCGTTGTAATCAATCAGTTATATGGTTCAACTTACAATTTCTTTTAGTTATATTATCTTATATATTTCTACTGCGAATAATATATTCGCAGATGCGAACTCTATAGATCTTATGGGTGTGTTGGGTCTATTGTTAGATGTTGATTGCAAAACAGGTATTATAAAATCTTAATTATTATACCAAAATTTCAATTGAAATATTATATTAAACTGTTTCTTCGGGTTCATATTGAATGTTATTAATTTTTTTCCATATTTAAAACTATTTTCTCCATTCTATTTTCTATATATCGGTGTCCAAGATTATGACCTTTCTCTTGTAGTATTTTAAGGTTGTAATCTTTCGAATCTGATAAAATATATAATTTTCTGCACATTGAATAATCGCTTTGTAAGTCTTCAATCCCTACATGAATTTCAAGTTTTTGAGGGATAGGGAAATTATTTGTCTCGAGTGCTTCCATTAGTAGTTCTGCTTTCCTTAATTTAGACCCGACAATTACAGGTCTCCCTTCAACATTGTGAATTAGTGGTATC
>Ga0187827_10006570_pt1 | contig 13250 bp, 9 predicted proteins | sample ETNtaG_39_FD_167969 | JGI IMG/M metagenome (GOLD analysis project Ga0187827, IMG submission 167969) | Marine microbial and viral communities from oxygen minimum zone, Eastern Pacific Ocean - ETNP2014_SV_150_PacBio MetaG (Illumina Assembly) | ecosystem: Environmental > Aquatic > Marine > Hypoxic... | reverse complement strand
ACGTTGCCTGGTCGTTCCAGCTGCACGGCACCATGTGGCAGAGCGGGCATACCATGACTGTGCTGGTGTCGATGGCGCTGATGTGGATGGGCGTGCTGTACCACCATTACCCGGTGATCACGGGCCGTCAGATCGACGAGCAACTTGGTAATCTGTTCGTCAAACTTTGCGCCGTGGGCTGTGTCGGCGCGGCAGTTGTCATGTTGGCCGGCGGGGCTGCGGGCATGCCCCGACGGTTCGCCGACTGGGGTCAGGGTGGCTGGATGGGTTATGGCACTCTCATCTTGATCTTTGGCCTGATCCTGGGTATCGCCTATGTGGTCTATGCTATGAGCCTTTACAGGTCCCAGGCTTTGGCGACAGCCTCAAGCAACTGACGTTTACGAAATCGAAATAAGGCACAGCAGTTTCTATAGATCTAGCCCCGGGGCAGGCCCAGCCTGGTCCGGGGTTTTTCTTTTTGTACTGTTTGGGCGCAACACCGACGATCCGCCATGCCCCCCGGGGGGTAGTTAATACGTTCGCTGATGTTGCGGATTAACTGGAGGCTCGATTAGATTAGCCCGCGCCAGGTAGTCCCAGTGAGCGGACTACGCGCCACCCTTGACAGGCGTCGCTACCAGACCCATGTTGGACTGCGGGTCACACCGCGTTTGATTTTCCACAGGTAGTAGTTGGCAAAAAAACGTTTGGCCCACAGCCAGTGTCTGCCGGCGCTCATCTCGGAAATGTTGCGGGGTGGCCGGACCGGATCGGCGCGCACGTGGGCGGCCTTGTCACCCATGTCCATGATGCACTCTACCATCAGATCATGGGTTGTCTGCTCGCCGCCGTTAACCCGGGCGGCGATGTTGCGGGCAGCAATTTTGGCCATCTGTTCGGTCATGTGGCCGGTCTTGGGAAAGTTCACCGGCACTGGCGTCTCCTCTACCGGCGGCAGGGCAACGGCGACACCGGCCGCATAGATGTCGGGAAAATCCGGGTGTCGATAGTGGGCGTCCACCGGGATGAAGCCCTTGGGGTTGGCGAGGCCAGCGGTATCGGCCACGGCGTGGACCCCGGCGAGCGGCGGGATGACCAGCGAGTAGCGCGATTCGAATACCTTGCCGTCAGCCAGTTCGACCGATTCTCCCGTGATATTGGAGATCGCCGCAGAGTTCAGATAGCGGATGTCGCGTTGTTCGAGTTCACCTTCAAAAAACTGGCGCGCCTTGCCGAAACCGCCGACACCAAAATGGCCCAGGAACGGCTCCGGGGTAACGAAAGTGATGGGTACCTTGTGGCGCAGGCGGCGCCGTTTCAGCGCGTGATGCGCTTCGAACAAGAACTCATAGGCCGGGCCCAGGCAACTCGCACCCGGGGCGCAGCCGATGACCATTGGCCCGGGGTCGCGGAGAAACGCTGCCCAGGTATCCCGTGCCTCCTCAGCCTCGGCCGGCGACATCAGCGAATGGCCCGGCCCGTCAAAGGGGCCGAGCCCCGGCACTGCCTCATTGGCGCTGCGGTGGCCGGTGGCAAGCAGCAGGATATCGTAGTCGTACCTGGCTCCGTCGGTCTGGACTGTGCGGGCTGCGGGGTCGATCCCGCTGACCGTCGCCTCGGCGAAGTCGATGCCCTTGGCGGCGAGCGGCGCTGCCAGGTCGAAAGAGATGTCGCCGATGGTCTTGGAGCCCATGGCCACCCACGGCAGCGAGGGGATGAAGATGAAACGGCGCTCTCTGGAGATTACCGTGATCTGGTGCTCGTGGCGGGACAGCAGGCGCCGCAGGTCGTAAGCTGCGGTCAGCCCGCCGAAGGAACCACCGACTATGACGATATGCACCTACGCATTCTCCTGGGTGGCCACGGGCAGGCGCGAATCAGAAGACCAGCACCTTATCGGCTGCCAGGGTCAATTCGGTGAGCTCGGGCATGGTGCTCCGCCGGGCGCCCGCCACCAGTTCATTCTCAGCCATGCCACGTGCATCCATGCAGGTGCCGCACAAGAGCAGGGTCCCTTTGCGCACAGTTTGTTTGAGCATGCGCTCGAGGTTGTAGTATCCGTCAGGGGTCTGCTGCCCGGCTTTGGCGCAAATGACCGAATCGGCCATCAGAAAGATCGTGACCTCAGGCGCCGACTCCTGCTGCAACAGAGCGTTAGCCAGTCGCAGACCGTTGTAGCAGCGCTCGGTGCCGTAGGGCGGGTCGTTCAAGATAAACAGAATTTTCATGGACACTCCTTAAGGTCGAATGCGCGAGTCCGGTTTTGCCGGTACACATCACACTAACATACCACTGTCGGCAGGCCTCGGGATGACGTTGGCCGACGAACGAGAAAATCGTCACTGCCCTGTTTCCTAGCCCATCTACCCTCGTTTGAGTCGTTGTAAAACAACAGCCGTTAAGGTCTTGGTTTTTAATGGGAAACTCAGTTCCAAGAAGAAAAATAGGTGAATTTGAGTGCACTATTTCAGTGAAAATAAGCTAGTGGTTTGCGGCTAATTGATATAATAGCGGTCCCTTAACCGCATATGGGGGTTAGCCTTAATGCACTTTTTAGATAGCATACGTCGTTGGGTAGGAGCGTTGGCCGAGCTAGGTATCGCGATCATCGCACTAGGAGTAGTTCTCCAAGTCCTGTTTGGGGGCGACGGAGGAGCTGTCCCATTCCTTCCGATAGACGTTCTCGGAAGTGTGATTGGCTTTGTAAACGCACTGGGAAGCCAAGGGCTGGTCGGTTTGGTAGCGCTTGGAATTCTCTGGTGGGCGTACAACAAAAAAGCTGCGTAACTCTATTAGTAACCTTATTAGTGGTTTTCTTAAAGAGGGGGCTCTGCCCCCTCTTTTTTATGACCCGAAATAACCTAATTGCAGGTAAAGGCCCGTCACGCTGGCAGAGGATAGGAGAGTCGGGCATAGCAGTTTCTCTAGTAATGAAGGGCCCAGTTAAACCCGATATTCCGCCATACTATGCGAGGGCCAAAAAGGTATTTAATACCACTCACCTGGTAACTTTGATCTGCTTGGCGGGGTATTTCGGCAGTGGGGTTCCGGGTGGCGCGGGCATTTTGGGCAATTGGATATGCAAATTGATAACAACACTACTGAGCGGGGGCAGCGAAGTGGCGGCCGCGCCGCCCGGGTGCGGCGCAGGTCCGAGGAGGCGACGCAGAATTTTCCCGCCTGCATTTCCCGCAAGATCCCCGTCTACGAGTTATTGGAAGAAGAAGCCTTGCAGCAACTCGAAGCACAAGCGGACTGGATTCTGAAGGAAGTGGGCATCGAGGTCTCAGATGACCAAGAGGCCCTGTCGCTGCTGCGCGAAGCCGGTGCCTCGGTTAAAGGCAACCGCGTGCGTTTTGAGCCGGGCCTTGCACGGTCGCTGTGTGCGAGCGCACCTTGCCAGTTCCAGCTGCATGCCCGCGACCCGGCCCGCACCGTCACCATCGGTGGTAACCATGTGGTGATGTCACCCGCCTCCGGCCCACCCATGGTCACTGATATGGATCGTGGTCGACGCAAGGGTTCGATAGACGCATTTCGTGATTTCGTAAAGCTCGCCGAGTCCACTCCGTACCTTCATCATGCCGGCGCGACGCTCTGCGAACCAGAAGACATAGCGCTCAACAAGCGTCACCTGGACATGGTCTACAACCTGATTCGATATTCGAGCAAGCCGTTCATGGGCTCTAGTGCCGCGCCTGAAAGAGCAGTGGACTCCATCCGCATGGCAGAGCTGGTCTTTGGTGAGGCTTTTGTCAAGAGCCACTGCGTGATAACTACATCATTGAACATAAATTCACCCCTGACCCTGGACCACATTACCACCGGGGTGATGAAAATCTATGCGCGGGCAAACCAAGGCGTGTTGTTGTCACCGTTCATGATGAGCGGTGCGATGTCACCAGTCACCCAGCCAGCCTCGATTGCACAGCTGCACGCAGAGTGTATGGCCGGCATTGCGCTGTACCAGCTTTTTCAGAAAGGCGCACCCATTATCTATGGGAATTTTCTGACGACCCTGGACCTTAAGACCGGAGCACCGACCTTTGGTACAGCGGAGGCGAATCTCTCGGCGCTGGCGGTGGGTCAGTTGAGTCGAAGATTGGGTGTGCCCTTGCGCTGCGGCGGGCACTTGACCGCATCCAAGATCGCCGATGGGCAGGCTATGCAGGAATCTGCCGACAGCATGACTGCTGGTCTGCTGGCCGGTGCGAATTTCGTACTGCAGGCTGCGGGTTGGCTGGAAAGTGGCATGACCATCGGCTATGAGAAATTCGTGATGGATATTGACCGTTGCGGCATGATGCAGCGTATGTTGGCCGGTCTTATCCTGAACGAAAACGAACTGGCAAAAGACGCCTATCGTGAAGCCGGGCCTGGCCAGACCTACCTCGGCACCAATCACACGCAGCGAAATTTTGAGTCGGCCAATTACACGCCCGACCTTGCCGACACCGATCCTTACGAACACTGGCTGGATAATGGTAGCCAGGATATTCAGCAACGGGCGAACCGGCGCTGGAAAGAGATGCTGGCGCAGTTCCAGGCACCCGCTATAGACGCCGGGGTGGACGAGGCACTGCAGGAGTTTGTCGCAAGGAGAAAACGGGAAATGCCAGATGAGTGGTATTGATCCGGCAGCCGAGCGCAGAATAACCACTGCAGCGAACACCTGGGACCGGCAGTACAGCGGGCAAAGGGGGTTTAAACACTGCTGTAGAGCGCGCGTTATTATCTGTACGCATGGGAAAGCGGTCACCACAAACTGATACAAGGAGCGTAAAAGAATGCCGTCATTTGATGTGGTAAGCGAAGTCGATTGGCACGAGGTCAGCAACGCAGTTAATCAGGCCAACCGGGAGGTCACCAATAGGTTTGACTTCAAGGGCAGCGACGCACGGGTCGAGCAATCAGAGTCGTTGCTGACTATCTATGCCGACGATGACTTCAAGATCAGCCAGGTGCGGGATATTCTGGATACTAAGTTGGTCAAACGGGGTATCGATATCGCCTGCCTCGAGGCAGGTGAGGTGCAGGAACGTGGAGCTGGTAAAGCCCAGCAGCAAGTGACCATCCGCCATGGTATTAAGCCGGTTATGGCCAAGAGCCTGGTAAAAAAGATCAAGACTTCCAAGTTGAAGGTACAGGCCGCTATTCAGGGTGAGCAACTGCGGGTGTCGGGCAAAAAGCGCGATGATTTGCAAGCCGTTATCGCGCTGCTTAAGGAGGAAGATGCCGACCTGCCTTTGCAATATGTGAACTTTCGCGACTGAGGCAGTTATTTTCCTAGTTTGCGGTAATTCGGCCAGCACCGAGAATATGGCTCGATCTTGCCCGGCAGCGTGACGGCAGAAAACACAGCCGGCAAGTTTGCCTATTCGTCTTTCTTTTCTTTTTCTTTCAACAAGTCCGCGAGGCCGGCGAGAGATTTGTGCATGACGGGTTGCCGGGTCGTCTGTGCTGTTTCACTGCCAGGGGTCGCGTCGACGTAGCGGGCATGCTCGTTGTCATGGCAGTAAATACAAAGATTCTCCCAGTTGCCGCCATCGGGCGGATTGTTGTCGTGATTATGATCCCTGTGGTGCACGGTCAGTTCGTGGAGGTTCGCCCTGGTGAATTCGCGGCCGCAGCGGCCACAGACCCAGGGATGAATCCTGAGTGACTGGGCCCGGTAGTCACGCTCCCGTGCCTCGCGCATCTGCACCGCTTCTGCTACGACTCGGTCGAGGTCGTTATCGTTGCTCATGGTGACTGTATTATTCCATGCTCGCCCGATAATCTCCCGGTTGAGCACCGCCCACACGCGGGTTTTCCACTACCCATAAAACCTAGATTAAATCGTGCCTGGGTTCTGACATTAGCTATTGTTGAGTCCGGGCAGTCGCTTTTTGATCAGTTCATCGGCCTCCGCCATGATGCTCGATATCAGCGCCTGGCAGCTTGGGATATCGTGGATCAAACCCGCGACCAAGCCACAGGACCATGCGCCCGCCTCTAAATCGCCGTCCTGCATGACTTTCGGGTAGACGCCGACCACATCGTCGGCAATATCGTCAAAGCTAAGGTTGTCGCCCAGGCGTTTTTCTGTCTCGATAACTCGCTCTACGGCGCTGTTGTTGAGTACGCGCTCGGTATTGCGTAGCGGGCGCATAACAAGTCGCGTATCGAGTTCGCTGGCGCTGACAATCGCTTGCTTGACGCTGTCGTGGATGGGCGCGTCTGTAGTCGCCATAAAGCGCGTACCCATATTGATTCCGTCAGCCCCGAGGGCCAGTGCAGCGACCAGGCTTCGGCCATCGGCCATGCCACCGGAGGCAATAAAGGGTATTTGCAGTTCCTCCCCCGCGCGCGGCAGCAGAATAAAGTTGGGAATATCGTCTTCGCCAGGGTGTCCGGCGCATTCAAATCCATCCACCGAGACGGCGTCACAGCCTATGGTTTCGGCCTTCAACGCGTGGCGCACCGAGGTGCATTTGTGAATGACCTTGATCCCAGCGGCTTGCAAGAATGGCAGATGCTGCTGCGGGTTTCTCCCGGCAGTTTCGACTATTTTGACACCACCCTCAATGATCGCTTGTATATAGCCCGGATAATCTGGCGAGGCGATGGTAGGCAGAAAGGTCAGGTTGACGCCAAAGGGCTTATCGGTCATGTCGCGACAGCGCGCGATTTCTTGTGCCAGCTTGTCGGGCGAGCCTTGGGTCAGCCCGGTAATAATCCCCAGGCCGCCCGCGTTGGAGACGGCAGCGGTGAGTTCGGCAAAACCGACGCAGTGCATACCGCCCTGGATAATAGGGTGCTCAATATTAAATAATTCGGTAATACGGGTTTGCATCGCTCGGTCTCCAATAGCGGTGGTAGTGGATGGGATCAGTTAAAGGTGAAGATTATCCCGTAAGTCTTCGTTCAGAGCAGGCCAGCAGTACAAGCGGCGGAGATACTCAGCATTTAGCAGCACAATGTCCGAATCTACCATTCAATCAATTGCTGTTACTGCTGCACAGTTATACGATTATGCATCTGCGATGCCATTTGAGCGCTTGGCGGCCCCGTCCCGACATCGGGCCGATCCTTACCACTTTGAATGATTATCGCCAGAGAGTTGCCAACGGCGCTTCTGAATTCATAAATTCTATGACTCAAGATGCGCTGCGGGAGCCGCTGTATATAATTTGCCGAACCTGCTGCCTCACCGCGGCAGTCAAGAGTGCTCTGGGATATCATGGCCAGGAGGCTCTGACGTTTGGCCGAGGGGGTTCGGCGCGGAAGACCAGGTGACTCAGGTTATTAGAGTAGTCGCAACGTTACCGTGAAGTTGGTGAAGCAGAGGGAAATCGTGTAATGACAACCCACAAAGAACGCCTGTTAATGGCCCTTAATCACGAACAGCCAGACAGAAACCCCATGGATTTGGGCGGCAGGCAGACCACGCTGTCGATTCTGGCTTACGAAAATTTGAAAAACTATTTAAGCCTTTCTCATTTGCCAACAAAAGTCATGGCGCACTCATGGCAGACATGTTTTATTGATGAGGCGGTGCTTGAGATGTTTGATATAGACACCCGACATGTTCGTCCGGCCAGTAAAGTTAATGATGTGATAGGAGAAACGCTGGCAACCGGGGAGTCAGATAACATTTTCGTAGACGAATGGGGCGTCAAAAGAAAGATCGCGGGAGATTATGCTAATTTAATCGATCATCCGCTCCGCACTGCAAACCTTGATGACCTTGAAGACTTCCCCTGGCCTGACTCTGCGGACAATTATGATTTCCAAGGTCTTCGGGAGTCAACGCGAAAATTATACGAACAAGGTGAATATGCGCTGGTCGGCAGCCTGGGTTCGCCTGGAAATATTTTTGAACAGGCTTGGTATCTTCGTGGCCTTTCAGAGTTCATGAAGGACCTCATAAAGAATAAGGATTTTGCACATGCGGTGATGAGGCGAATCCTCGATATACGTAAACGCAATGTTGAATTGTATTTAAATGAAGTAGGTGAGTTCATCGACGTTGTGCAACTGGCTGACGATATGGCGAGCCAAGATAATTTGCTGATTTCGCCAAAACACTATCGAGAAATCGTAAAGCCATATCAGTTGGAGCTTTGCCAACACGTTAAAAGCCTAACTAACGCAAAAATTTATTTTCACAGTTGTGGGTCGATTTCGCCGTTACTTGATGAATTGATTGAGATCGGGGTGGAGATACTGAACCCGGTACAGGTTTCGGCTGCCAATATGGACACGCAAGATTTAAAGAAACGATACGGAAAGAAGCTGAGTTTCTGGGGTGCGATCGATACATTCGAAGTGCTGCCCAATGGAAGTGCCTCGGATGTTCAAGCAGAGGTGCACAAGAGAATATGCGATCTCGGTAAGAGTGGCGGGTACGTGATGGGGCCAGTTCACAATATTTGCAGTGACGTGCCGCCGGAAAACGTGGTCGCAATGTATGAGGCGGGTTTGAAATACGGTACCTTGGCGGCTTGATGTGTGCGCATGCGGCAAATAGCCAAAGGCCTCATGAGTTGCTGGGTGGCGCCGATCAGTTTAAAGACTATGGGTCGGTTACCGCGATTCATGCGCCATGACCCCTTGGATGCATTGATCTGTCATTAAAAGGAACCGTTAGTTATGGCGATACATAGCCCGAAGAAACATCAAATGCGTTTCCTTAGTGAAGAGGATTCACGCCAAATACACAGCGCGGCTCTGCAGATATTGCATGAGGTCGGAATGAATTTTCTTGATGAAGAAACCCGTAGCCTGCTGAAGAGCAAAGGCTGCCGGCAAGGGGAGGATGGCTTTCTGTTGTTCGAACAAGAACTGATTGAAGATGCACTTTCAACCGTACCTTCCAAGTTGACCTTATACAACCAGAATGGTGGCGTGGCGGTTGACACAAGCGATGAAGTGACCCACTTTGGCCCGGGCGTCAATTGTATTTTTACGTTGGATCATGAGACCGGTGAGGCACGCCCCTGCGTGTTGGATGATATCTCGAAAACGGCTCGCCTGTGCGAGCGGTTGCCCAATATTGATGTAGTCGAATCGTTGGGGACACCGAGCGATGTGCCTGCCGAAGAGGAATCGATTACCACCGTTCGGGCTATGGTTGAGCAGACGAGTAAACCTGTGGCGTTTACCGGCCACGATGAAGACAAGGTTGATAAAATCTGGGCTTACCTTGCAGATGTAGTGGGCGGCTGGGATGCCCTGTCTGAAAAGCCCATTGGCATCGACTGCACTGGCCCCACATCGCCGCTCAAGATGGAACAAGGAGCCTGCAGGAGGCTTCGCAATGCGGCCAAAAGGCACCTGCCGGTCGTATGCTACCAAGGTATCTTGCCCGGCTTAGTCAGCCCGATAACCCTGGCGGGAACTCTCGCGCAAGCCGCCGCGGAAACCCTGGCAGGCATTGTCGTTCATCAATTGACCGGGCCCGGTGCACCGTTAATTTCAGGCTCAGCGATTCTGCCGATCGATATGCGTACCGCCGGTATTGTCTATGGGGCGCCAGAATATTCCCTAGGGTGTCTCGCTGCGGTAGATTATTTCAGCCACATCGGTGTACCAACCTGGGTCGGTGCGGGTTGTTCGGATTCCCACCAGATTGATGCACAAGCTGGCGCCGAAGCGTGCATGAGCATTACTTCTGCGATCCTCAGTAGAACTTCATTTGCTCACAATGTTGGTTATATTTCCAGTGGCAAAACAGGCTCTATGGAAATGCTTGTTCTCTGCGATGAATTAATCGGGATGGCCCGTAGATTTGCAGCCGGCACGTCGGTTGATGAAGATACGCTGGCGGTGGAAGTCACCAAGCACGCTGCTAAAACCTCGGCATTCGTGGCCCAAAAGCACACCATGAGGCATTTAAAAAATGAGATGTGGTTCCCTTCGTTGCTTGAACGAAGAACCGAGAATGTTTGGCGTGAAGGCGGCTCGGAGACCCTACAGGATAGAATTCGTCAGAAGTTGAACACCCTACTGGCATGAATAGCTACGGTGGTTCGCGCCTTCAAGAGACCTAATCACCCCATAGTAAACATCGGGTAGTTGATGCTGTTGCCGAACTAAAGATCCAAATAGCTCTACTATTGGGGCAGGGCGGGTATCTTGATCGCCCGGGCAAGAAAGAAAAAGATGATTGTTTTAGAGGGCAAACATCGCCAGGATCGCCAGCTGCCAGGAGACAACCACCAATGAATGAACCGATGAACTATCACATGTCCACCGCGGAATTTCGCCGGCACGGTTACGCGCTGGTCGATTGGATTGCAGATTATCTAGATACCGTCGAGCAGAAACCCGTGCGCTCGGAGGTTAGCCCTGGAGCCATCCGCGCCCTCATTCCCGAGCATGCACCGGAGGAGCCAGAGGCGTTTGCGGACATCATGGCTGATCTCGACCGTGTGGTCATGCCCGGAATTACCCACTGGCAGTCACCCAATTGGTTCGCATATTTTCCGACTAATTCTTCACCTCCTTCGGTGCTCGGTGAGTTGGCTGCAGCCGGTCTCGGGGTGCAAGGCATGATCTGGTCGACCAGTCCGGCTGCGACTGAAATCGAATCGGCCGTGCTTGACTGGCTGGTCGAGCTGCTCGGATTACCCGAAACCTGGAAAATGACCGGCCCCGGCGGGGGTGTCATTCAGATGTCGGCTTCAGACTCCACGCATACTGCACTAGTCGTTGCCCGGCACACCCGCAATGTGCCGATCGATCAGCAGGTGGTCTACGCCTCCAGCCAGGCACACTCTTCTATCGAGAAGGGTGCCCGCATTGCGGGGATCAAGGAATTGCGCCTGATCGACGTCGACTCGGTGTTCGCCATGGACCCGGTTGCACTCGAAGCTCAGATTCGGCGGGACCTCGCGAACGGCCTGACCCCGACTATTGTCGTGTCGGCCATCGGGACTACCGGAACGGTGGCCGTCGATCCGATCGAGGCGATTAGCGAGATTGCCAGGCGACATGGTCTCTGGCATCACGTTGATGCCGCTTATGCCGGGACCGCGATGATCTGCCCCGAGTTCCGGTTTCTCCAAAAAGGGGTGGAGCAGGTGGACAGTTACACCTTCAATGCGCACAAGTGGATGTTTACCAACTTCGACTGCAACTTGTTCTGGGTCGCAGAGCGCAAACCGCTGATCGAGACCATGAGTATTCTGCCGCCGTACTTGAGAGACAGTGCCAGTGAATCGGGTGCTGTGGTGGACTATCGTGACTGGCACGTGCCGTTAGGGCGCCGGTTTCGGGCACTTAAATTATGGTGGGTACTGCGCTCCTATGGGGCCGCTGGAATTCGCTATCATGTCCGCGAGCACGTGCGTATGGCACGGGAACTAGAGAACCGCATCGTGGCCGATGAGCGGTTTGAGTTGGTCGCGCCCACCCTGCTTGCGCTGGTGTCGTTTCGCCACGTCAGTGGGGATGAGGCAACCAGAGCCCTGGCGGAGGCCATCAACGCGACGGGCAAGGCCATGGTGACTCCATCGACAATCAATGACAATGCTTTCATCCGTGTTTCGATCGCCCAGACCCGCACCGAGCAGCGCCATGTGGATGCACTCTGGCAGATCATCGATGAAAATGCCGGCCCCCCCTTGCCACGGGGTTAGATATGGATCAGTTTGTGAGTCCCGGTCACGCGGCTGGTTCGGAAAGTGCCACTCTTTATAAAAGTGCCTGCCGTATGTGCCATGGTGGCTGTGGTGTGATCGTTCATGTGGATGAGGGGAGAATTACCAAGCTAGAGGGCGATCCCGACAACCCGATGAACAAGGGCAAGCTGTGCGCAATGGGAGCGGCAAGCCTGGAGCAAATATACAATCCTCGGCGGCTCAAGTATCCGATGCGCCGGCTGGGCAAGCGGGGCGAAGGGAGGTGGCAGCGCATCTCCTGGGATGAGGCCTATGATGAGATGGTGGCCAAAATCCGGCAGGCCACCGACAGGGACGGCGCAGAATCGATTTGGGTGGGCACGGGCACAGGCCGTCATCATTTTCCCTATGTCTCAAGGTTTGCCAACGCCATCGGTACGCCCAACTGGGGTGAGCCGGGTACCGCACAGTGTTTCCGCCCGCGAGTTCATGGCAGCATCATTACCATGGGGCAGTTACCCATATGTACCTATACCAATGATATTTTTCCGGACCTGATTCTGTTCTGGGGCCACAATCCCATCTATTCGGGCCCCGACGGCGAATTGGGCTTTGGCGTGAGGGAGGCTCTCGCCCGCAAGCCAAAAATCATTGTCGTCGATCCACGAAAAACCATGCTCGCCCGGCGCGCCGATGTATGGTTGCAGCTGCGCCCGGGCACCGACGATGCGCTGGCTCTCGCCATGCTCAACGTAATCATCGAGGAAGGTCTCGAAGACCGGCAATTCGTTGACCAGTGGTGCCATGGCTATGAAGAACTGGCGCAGCGAGTCAAGGCCTATACCCCAGAATGGGCCGAACCGATCACCTGGTGTTCGGCCAGCGATATTCGCGCGGCAGCCCGGCTTTATGCCCAGATCAGGCCATCCATGCTGGAATGGGGTTGCGCCATTGAGCATACGCCCGCCTGCTTTCAGACCGTTCGCGCACTCCTGTGTCTGCCATCTATCACCGGCAACATTGACCAGCCGGGCAGCTGGTCATTCGGTATGTTGCCCCTGCCACCGTTTCCGCAACTATTCGACAAGATGCCTGCCGCACAACAGAAAAAACGCCTGGGCTTCGATGAATTTAAGGTCTTGAGCGGCGAACTGGCACAACTGCCCTCGGCCCATGTTCCTACAATATTCAAAGCCATCCGCAGCGGAGTACCTTACCCCGTCCGCAGCGGATTTATTTTCGGCAACAACGCTCTTGCCACCTATGGTGACGCCAAGACGGCCTATGAAACCCTGATGGCACTCGACTACCTGGTTGTGGCGGAACTTTATATGACGCCGACGGCCGAACTCGCGGACCTGGTCTTGCCGGTCGCCACCTGGGCCGAGGTCGATGCCCTGCCGGCGGTGCCGTTCTATGGCCAGAACGTTATCCTGGCGCAGCAGAAAACCATCCAATATGCCGAATGTGTCCAGGATGAAGAGATCATGGCGGAACTTTGCCGCCGCCTGAACACCGAGTTTGGGCAGGAACCCCCGCAGCAGGTCTATGACGACATGCTCCGGGCCAAGTTGGATTTCGGCTGGCAGGAACTCAAGGAAATGGGTTTTTATCAGCCCGCGTTCAAATGGCGAAAATATGAGAAGAACGGCTTCCAGACAC
>Ga0187827_10006568_pt1 | contig 13255 bp, 6 predicted proteins | sample ETNtaG_39_FD_167969 | JGI IMG/M metagenome (GOLD analysis project Ga0187827, IMG submission 167969) | Marine microbial and viral communities from oxygen minimum zone, Eastern Pacific Ocean - ETNP2014_SV_150_PacBio MetaG (Illumina Assembly) | ecosystem: Environmental > Aquatic > Marine > Hypoxic... | reverse complement strand
TCCGGCGCTCCAAGAGTCCCGTCCTCCCGCAGACAATGAGCGTAAACAGATCCATTCTCCGTCCAGGCGATAAAGATGTATCCGGGGCCCTTGCCGATCATCATGTCTGATTTGGGATTTCCAGAATTAGTCACCGTTGCCGATCCACCCAGCCAGACGGAGTTGCCGTCTGCATCCAATCGGGTGGCGTAGATATCACTATCAGTGTAATCGTACTGCTGGATGTAAGCCGTAATCAGTTCTTCGTCGAAGCCTGCTACTGAAAGATCAAGATAGACGTAGTCACTGTTCATAGCTACTACGGCTGTACCATACGATCCCCAGAGACGATTTCCGTTACTGTCCAGCCGCTGCGCATAAACACCGTGCTGGGATTGGGTGCCGTTGGCTTCTCCCCAAACCGCCATAAGTTCCTGAGTCTCCTCAGCAACGGTAAGGCGGGGAGAGATACGGAAGTTGCTGGTATTTGTGGACAGATCCACACCGCCGGTCCACGAAAGTTCACCGTCCCCGGTGATGTGCTGCGCTACGGCATTTTGATTACCCCCACTCCCGGAAAAATCAGTCCACGCAGAAAAACTGCCGCCACTAGATTCAGCCACAGACTCCTGCAACCAGTTCCCGTTAGGAAACTGTTCAGGCCCAACCGCTATTGTAGGCTCACTCCACAGCGGATTGCCGTCATAATCGTACTTCTGAAGATACAATTCACTATCCGGAGCCCAGGGATAGGGACCTGACTGCCTGATCCACTGGATCAGAACGTCGCCTTCTGCAGTGACGATTGGTTGAGGCGAAATCAAGGTTGCATCCTCGTCATCATCTTCGATAAGAATACCATCTCCCCAAAGCAGTTCGCCGTCAGATGAAACCCGCTGAAAACTGATAGCATTCCAATTGTGAGTCCACGTGACCACCACACTGTTATCCGGCAGTACTGTCAAACGGGGAGATATGCTCTCTACGCCGGAAGCTGAGAGTACCAATCCGTCCTCTCCCCATATCATAGAGCCGTCGGGAGAAATCTTATACGCATATACTTGCCACAAACCGGTTCGAGTATCCAGCGTTGATATGATAGCATTATCGTTCCCATCAACTGCAAGGTTCATATGGTGCACTGCAATCCAGGATGAATTAGGCTGATCACTCACCAACATTCCGGATTCTTCAAATTGAGCTTCACCTGCTGCATCAAGCCGCTGGATATAGACATGGTAATTTCCATCGGTAAGCCAGGCTATATAAACCCCTCCGTCGGAAGTGGCTGCCACCTGCGCCTGAACACCGCTACCCAGCGATTGCGGTGCGGCAGGATCAGAGGACCATTGCGCTGAAGTAAGTGAAAATATCAAACATATTGTTAATAAATATTTCATAGCTATTCCTTTTCTTTATTTAATTAAGATCATCTTGTTGGTGAAGAGTGTATTGTTAGTGGTTAGTTGACACAGATAGACACCACTACTCACATCACTCGCATCCCACACCACTTCATGGAAACCACTCACCACTCTACCACTTACCAATTCTGCTACTTCTCTTCCGAGAACATCGTATACCAAAAGCTGGACATCTGCATCTTCTGGCAGATCAAAACGGATATTTGTGACTGGGTTAAAGGGATTGGGGTAGTTTTGGTGGAGGAAAAAGCGTTTTGGGAGTAAATCATCATTATTACCATTATTAGATGCCTCTTCATTTCGAAGGTCCAGAATTAAATTAATAATGTAGGTATAATCATCTGGATTGTCCGGATCATAGGGAGTGATACTAAAAGTGGTATCAACAACACCGTTTCGATTTAAAAAAAATACATCTCTCTGACTCGCTTCCCAATCTGTCCAAACGGGATATCCCTCACTCTGTGAATCTTCCGTCCAGGGCAGTATCCGTCCATCAACCATTTGATCAAGATATTCATTGTACTGATCCTTGCCGACACCGAAGAAATGGACATCCAAAATGTCCTGGGAGACCAGATCAAGATAAATGCTGTTCAGGAAGCCGAACCGGCTTCTGCAAGTCCCTCAGTTTTCGTGACCAAAAAAGACAATGCAGATATCACCTAAAAAGTCAGCAGGACTAACAATTTGTCCATAGGTTTCTGAATTTGGATTTAAATCCTCCAGGTAAAAAGGATCCTGAGCTATTCCCCACGAAAATAGTCCTGAAAAGAGTATGGTGGAAATAGCAAATATTCGGATGTTCAAAAACCCTCTCCCCTTATGAATTTTAGATCTTCTTGATGCATATAAATGCTGTTCATTTTCTTTATTTAATTAAGATCATCTTTTTGGTGAGTAATGAATGGTGAGTTGTGAGTTTATAAACATAGACTCCACTCGCCACTTCCGAAGCATCCCACACTACCTCATGGAAACCACTCAACACTCTCCCACTTACCAATTCTGCTACTTCTCTTCCGAGAATATCGTATACCGAAAGCTGGACATCTGCATCTTCTGGCATGTTAAAACTAATGGTGGTCAAAGGGTTGAATGGGTTCGGATAATTCTGATAGAGCTGGAATGCGTCTGCCATTGCCACAGTTTCTTCGACTCCTACACTATCAGTACTCATATCAAAATCCCAAATACCCCTGCCATAAGTACCGAATCTGGCCGTGCTGAGCTCTGGCACGTAGTCCACAGTCCAGTAAACCTGGTCCGGTGTATTGATCCCGGACAGATCCTCCCACGACTGCTGGTGATCTACAAACACATACGGTCCGACCTCAGTGGCGGCAAATAGAAGAGTCTCATCTTTGTTGCCGGTTATCTGAAAGACCAGCGTGTTGGGCAGACCGTTATCGAACTCTGTGAACGTGACGCCGTGATTCGTGCTTTTGTACACCGGCGGATTGGAATAGCCGCTCCCACCAATGATCACTTTACCCAGCTGAGTCCTTGAAGGATAGATAGTTGCTCCGTAGAAGTAGTGTGATTCTGGTCCAGTAAAGCTTTCAGAAAGGTTCCAAGTGTCCCCATCATTTGAACTACTAAAAAAATGTCCTCCGGTTGTGAGCACATACCGGTAGGAAGGATCAATGTGTGAAAATGCCATGGCCGAGATACGTTCACCGGATTCCTGCGTAAAATCGTAAGGCAGTTCCGTATAGACAATGCCTCCCGTCGTTGCCGTAAGTTCGACCAAGTGGGCACCCCCGTTTATACCTCCGCCGCCCAGGGAAACTTTAACCGCATTGTACGGATCAGCCATGAGCGGTGCTAGCCACAAGTAGTTAGAACCTGGGAAATCGAGCATCAGCCCACCACCATCGGTTTCAGGACGTGCGTAAAACATGGTGAATCCGGGATAGTTGGTCCAGAGCGACAACCCACCATTACCGGATACGATATGACCGTAATCTCCGCTGATGCTCTGCTCAAATTCGAGAATTCCATCCCCAGGATTCAGACTCCTCTGGAATCCCTGATCTTGACTTCCGACGTAAAGATGGTATGGTGAATCCCGGCGTGTGTAAGTGGAATAATATTGGCTGACACCAAGACCGTGGAGAGAGAGATTCTCTACATTTTCCACATCATCGTAGGAAACATAAAGACCTCCATCTGTGGAGATGTAGGCAACTTCTTCAGACAAACTGATTGGAAAGAAGCGCACCTCAGGAATATCTGCATGAAGCATGTTTTCGGAATCGCCATAGTATTCCCACCAATTGTTCACCCGCTGCCACGATTCCGCATTATCGGCGCTCCGGAACAAGTCAATACCACCAATGAGGACGATGTCTGAATTGAAATTTGAGCAGTTAAAGCTTGTCCTGAAAAAGTCGTACCCAGGCTGAGTTCCTTTATCCGACCAGCTATCCCCGCCATCCAAAGAGAAATAGATATTCTCATCAATCCGAGTGTAGAGGAAAATGGATCCATTTTGATACCCGCCGATGAGCAGATTGTCGCCTGTACCAGAGGGCGTGAAACTTGAAAATAGAGTGAGATTGTCATTGTCGTCAATGACGTAAAGATCTCCGTCATTCATCAAGTAGAGGTCACTTGAGGTGTAGCGTGACGTCCAAATGTCGAATTCATCATAATCCTGCATTACATCAAATCCGAGGTCAGCGTTGAATTCCATGATCTTGGCGAAGGTCTCACCTCTGTCAACAGATTTGTATAGTACTCCCATGGGATTCCAATCCACATAATCCCATTCAGTTGCCAAAACATAGATTGTTTGCAGTTCATCATTTTTTACTATGGTTCTCACAGCCCAGCCCCAATCCTGAACAAAGTCGAGTCCAACAGCTTCTCCTAATATGTGACCGTCATCATCCGTAAAGTGGAATGATTCACTGGCAGCGATGAGAAGTCTACGTGTATTATCGAATTCTACCAGCCGCAGCATCTGAATACCGGGAATGCGCAGATAATCGGTAAGGGAAGTCCACTCCTCGCCAGATAGAGTTCCTCGCCATATATTTCCACCAGAGGAGGCACAGTAAATAAGCTCGTTGTTAAAGTCAATTTCAGCTGTGTGTATTCTTCCGGAAAGATTGTTACTTCCGCGCTCTAGCCAAATTCCCTCCACTGAACCGCCTGCAGTTTCCCTGCTCGAATAACCTGGAACCAGCACACCGGCTTCCAACAGTTCCTTGCGCCAGCGGATGATATCATGAGCTTTCTCCCGCCGGGTCTGGCGATCCATCTCTTCCCAGTCATCATCAGGATGAGATTTGTGCATATCCTTGATCCACTCCTTCCGTCGCTTCTTAAATTCCTTACGGTCTTCCCTACTTTTGATGATCTCTGTGGGTTGAGGAATCTGCTTTAGTTCCTTATCGGATTCAGACAACTCTTGTGGGATATTTTGTTCAGGTAGGTGATTGTAATAAATAAATAATAGAGCAAATAGTGTAAAAAACAGTCCAAGAATTTTATTTCTCATAATTTCTATCCGATGGTGAATATTACAATGTAAGGATGGAGATCAAAGAAATCAACGTACCAATCCCTCATAGAGTGCATTGAATTTTGCACGTTAACTGCTACGGCTTTAAAGAGTAAGAAAGCTAGGGCGCAATGGGAATATAGTGACGATCTATACCGATAGCGCCAAAGACGCCGATACCGTCCTCAATACCAAAATTGCGTCCGGAACCACCCTGTCCTAAAAACAGGCTGGAATATTCCGGATCCCCGGCATAGCGTATAAAATAATCATAATAATTATTGTCCATGCTCATGAGGTTGATCAGCAAAACATCCTCTTCCCAATCCAAATCAAAATAGTCCTCACAGATATCCCGACGGTAGGTCCAGGATTCTTCATCGGGACTGATGATCTCTTCCTGCCACAGCCCACAGGCATAATCTGTGTTACCGTTCTCGTAATAATCATCTTCGAAAAAATAGGCCATTACATTGCCAGCGTTGATTATTTGGTAGTTATCGGCCATGGTCTGCCAGCTTATGTCCATTGTTTGATCCACATGGAAGGTATCAGGCAATTCTTCTTTATAAAGTTGGGGGACTGGAGGAATCGTGGTTTCACCGTTAACACTGAGTCCGCCGGGAGTTGTTATGGATATATCCCATGTTTCTCCAGGTTGTGGGTTTAGATCATCTCCATTATAGAGATACAGTTCTGAGAAGACAGTATCACCATTATCTTCCGCAAAATCAATATATTCAAAAATGTATTCATTTTCACCATCGCTGACAATCACCTCTGCGTCTCGAACCACAAACCTTGAGGCATAATGAATCCATATTTCACCACTTTCAAGTGTGTCCCTCACCAGGGTATCTGCAGCTTCATCCATCTGCAGCGATCGATGCACTTTGACAAAACTAGTTACCAATGAGTCAGCCGAAAGTAGAGCCATGACATTTAAGATTGGTTCGTGATCAGATGTAACATCTTCCCACTCCAGTTCTGGCTGGAAGGATAGACAAGTAAACAAGAACAAACTAAATAAGCCGGCGATGATCAGACGCATTAGAACTCTACTCTATATCCAAAGGTTAAAAAGAAAGGAAACATGGGTATAGCAGCACGCTCCATTCCCAACGTTTCTCCCGTCAATCTATTGGTCTTGTTCCGGTATTGGTAAGTCAATGGATTTATGTGATTGGTAACGTTGATCAATTGAATGAAGCGTTCATAGGCATAACCAAAAAACTTTTTATTCTGTTTCAGGCCAATATCCCAACGAAAATAAGCCTGTCCTCGTTCAGAATTCTTCTTTCCCACGAGGAAATTTTCACTGCTGTACCAAGAAGGCATATACGGATCGTGATATGCATCCCATTGCTCATAACGACCTATTGGTGGAGTGAAAGCTTGACCACTGGAAGCCTGAATCGAAGTACTAAAATGCACTGTCTTTGTCAGTGCGAGATCACCTACTATGTTAAGGGTATGGGTACGATCATATTTCGGGTGAAACCATCCATGCTTGTCAATATGTCTCCTTGTCTCAGCAAAGGTATAACCTATCCAGCCGCGGATACGCCCGGCAGTCTTTTTAAACAACAGTTCTAAACCATACGCATTAGCTCGAGTATCATAAAACTCATTAAAGGGCGTAAACCTTAGCTCATCCTCTTCTTCCTGGAATAACTCACCCTGCTTCAACGTAATCAGATTCTCAAAATGCTTATAGTAGGTTTCCATACGGAAAAGCCAATGTTCACTGGAAAGATACTCCAGCCCCAAAATGGCATGATCCGCGTAGGTCGCCGGTTGATCTGCAGGCAGACCCAACCAGAAATCAACGATCCTCATCGATTCATCTTCTGCATTGGCAATGGTCAGGAACTGGTGGTAGCGTCCCACTGCAAGTTTCAGGGAAAGATCCTGCCTAAGGAGGTATTTCAACCCAAAGCGGGGATCAAAATAGAGCAAATCATGGAGAGAATAATCCATGAGTCTGCCGCCTAACTGCAAGGCAAGTCTGGGCGTGATATCCCATTTGTCCTGCAAAAACACGGACCGCTCCACTGTTTGATCCTTCATTTGTAAGGGGTTCAGGTAAAAAGAGGTATCCAGATTCGTAAATTCAAATTCCATACCTAAATCAAAATCTACCTGCTTGTACTGTAGACCACCCATCAACTGGTGATTGTCAATCCCATGCCAGGATAATTCGGTTTCAACAGTTTTGTCATCGATAATATCAAAATAGTTAAAAGTAAACTGTTCACTGTACGTGTCGCTTTCGGAGCCCATCTGCCAACTACCTTCTTCGCCAAAATCCAGATCGAAATCAAAACGGTAATAGCTGGTCGCAACGTAGGTTCGAGCGACCAGTTTAGGACTGATTAGCCAGCGCCAGGTCAGACTATTGGTGTGGTTGCCCCAAGGCCATTCGATGTCAAAAGAATAGTCGGTTTCTTCATAATAATCGGAAAGGATATCGTAACTTTCTGTACGATCATTTGTTTCAATGGAAAGTACATCATCTCCATAAAAACGACTGTAGGTAAGACGATGGTCCGGATTCAGGTCCAGATTCACCTTGATCTGATAGTCGTAGAAATAATACGGAAATTTGAAACCGCTTTTATCTCCTTCTGCACCCATGAGTGCATTGATAATCTGATCAAAATAGGTCCGTCTTCCGGCAATCATCCAGGATCCTTTGATGCCCATATAATTGGGTAAAGGACCTTCGATTAACGCTTTGCTGGAGATAAGGGATATATTGACGTTTCCCTGGAATTCTTCTGTATTGCCTTCCCTATTGATTACATGCAGGATGGCACCCATGCGACCGCCGTACCGTGCCGGAAAACCTCCGGCATGGAAGTCTGCTTCCTTGATGGCATCTGTGTTAAAAGTGGAAAATATTCCTCCCAAATGATAAGGGTTATATATGGTGATACCATCCAGCAAAATAAGGTTCTGATCCGGAGTGCTACCGCGAACATAGAGGGCACTGGAAAAATCATTCAAAGTTTGTACTCCAGGCAACATTTGTACGATACGAAAAAGATCAGGTTCAACAAAGGCCGGAGCTGTTTCCATTGTCCGTAGATCAATAGTGATTCTACTTGGTTCCACTAACTGACGCATTTTCTGTGCTTCACCAAACACATCCACTGTTTCTCCTTCTAACACCGTCCGATCCAAGCGGAAGTTCAAACGCAGATTCTTATTCAACTGAACATCGATTTCCTGTGTAACCATTTTATAACCAATGATGGACACGACGATTTCTGCCTTTCCAGCAGGTACATTAGTTATAACGTAATATCCATCGATGTTCGATGCCGAGCCAAGGTTAGAGTCCTTAATGAATACGTTGGCGTAAGCTATAGGTTCTCCCGTTTCAGCTTCACGAATAAAGCCGTTAATGGTGGAAACATCCTGTGAATTGGCAATAGTCCCCAAAAGAAGGAACAGACTTAGTCTATATCTTTTCATTTTATTATTAAATAATAAGGCACTTAATAAGTTATGACAATTTAACGATTAGTTGTCGATTGAAATATTACTTCAATAGCAACATCTTTCTGGATTGTCTGAACTCTCCAGATTGAACCGTATAAATATAAATTCCAGCAGCAACCGGCTGTCTGTTATCATTGGTAGCATTCCACTGTATTGTTTTAAAACCAGCGGTTTGTCTACTGTTAACAAGTGTCCTTACTTTTCTACCCATTATATCGTGGATGGTGATAGTTACTGATGCATCGATTGGCAGAACATAACTAATTATTGTTGTAGGATTGAACGGATTGGGGTAATTATTAAAGACCATAAATCCATCAGGCACTATCGTTATATTTTGGATAGAAAGCGATGTATTGATAACTCCCGGTGAACCATGACCTTCTGACGCTGACCAGTTTACCCCCAGTGCATTATCCTGGGTGGGATCAATTAATTCCAATGTAGGCCCTTCTCCATCCGCTTCCTCAGGCCATGGATAAGAATCATCGTAATCCACAGCATCCACCAAAATACCACTTGGATCAAATAATCTTATCAATTCTCCGCTACCATCTAATCCATATCCAAGATCTCCTATGTAGTTATCAACTTCCGGGAAGAATGTTTGAAATAAATCTGCATTCTCGCATAAAACAATGTATTGGTCTGGAGCGAGAGACACATCTTCAGGAATGGTAAAGAGATGATCATCATTTTCATCTTTAAATGTCCAATTACTAAGATCTATTATGTTGTCGGTAGGATTATACAGCTCTACCCAATCCTCAGTCTCAAAATCATCAGCTGAATTGTAATTAATTTCGTTGATTACCACTGAAGTACCAGGTTCAGCGCCGATGTCAATCGTATACTGATAGAATTCACGTTCTGCTTTTTGGGGATTAAGCACTAACGCATCATCATTACTTGCTCTGATATAATACTTTACGTGATTTCCACTCTCCTGATACGGAATAATCGCTCCAAAAATATTATCATTTGCGTTCCCGTCATCATGCTCTCCATCGTCATACATTGGAATTGAAATAAAATGTGATGGGAATGGATTTATTGTGGCCATCAATTCTACGGAGAGGGCTCCTGTCACTTCAGCCTGAATGACTACATTATCCCCTTCTTCTGGATTGGTATTTTCCTGCAAAACATCCAAGATTTCAGGTGGAGTCTTCAAAATTTCGCTATGACTTAAGAGGTAAGGCAATCTCTCTTCTACAGTTGAAGTGATCCCGCACCAATGGGCTCCATCCTGAGTGATGAGATAATTATCTACATTGTATTGGAAATAGTCACCGTAAGTGAATGGTGGAAAAAGATTGGGGTCAATTTGAGCATAAGACTCAATAACATCCTGCATGCCATAAGCAAGATCCTGGATATAACTCACATTGTAAATATCATCAATGATGGCGCGAATATGGGCCGTATAAGTATCTTTATATAGAGGGACACTCATAAGTTTGCTGAATAACGGCCGTTCTTCGTCATTTTCAAATAAAAAAGGATCCCAACTATATATCCAGGAAACATCGCCGCCCATTCCAAGAATTGTATTAATCATAGCACCGCCAAAAGTGTTATCCTTATCCCAAGGTATCACTTCAAAGAGACCGCTGCTGGTATTGCGATACAGATAATAATTATGCATGTAAAAACCGTTATAAGCATCCAAGTCCGGCATGACTACCGATGCGGCAAAATACCACAGCGCCCTATCTACATTCAGGATAGACTCAATATCGTCTATATCAAAATTCAACGTATATATGAGATCAAGAAGTTCATTCCAGCCCGATTCTGATTTGAGCTCGTATCCCATTTGGTACGCATATTCTGTGGAGTCATTTCCATACCAAACCATGTCAGGATCTGCATCGTATTCCTCTCCGTAGTGAAACTGAGGTTCACACTTGAAAAAAGCGCCTGTGTTATTCCCAAAGTGCTTGGACAGGAACTGTTTACTGACCGTCTCTACAGCAACATACAATCCCAACAATTCCCCATTCACGGACACATTCATGTAACCAACTTCCGGTGATGGGAGATAATAACCTTCTGTCAGATATCCAGTGGATTCTTTAACAAAAGTAGGGTCAAAAATAGAATTAGACAGTTTTACTTTATTGTAGCCCATGAGATCCTGATCTTCATAAATCAGATCAAAATCAATATTGAGGGGAAACTTTGGACTCCCTATGATCTGGGCCCACCAGAATGTTGAATTACCCTTATAACGGACACCTACGCTATCCATTTGTTCTCCATTGAAAATTACTGTGGCCAATTCATAGGTCTTATCATCCACTTCCCACCTTGCCTGTAGAATGGAATCATAATCGGGATTATAAAATTCGATGTCCAACGTGTGAACATCGTACGGATCAAAAAGCTCCTGACCCAAAAGAATCGAGGTTAAAAAGAACAGTGCCGGTAAACGGTTGAATTTCATTTTCTTGGTTTAAACGCCATTATAAAATATAAAATTCTTTTTAATGTTTTCTTAACGAATCTTAAGAAAATACATCAGTTTCAACATGTGATACAGCTCACTATAACTTGAATTTCTCTCCTTCCCGGGCAATATGAAACCCCTGCTTCTGAATAGATTCAGATGCTCGGGACTTTTCATCGTGGGCAGGATTCGTGTGATTAAAATGAATAAAATGTATTTTACCTTTTTCATCTGATGAACTTTCGTTGAAAAGGTTCATTGTTTCTTCAATAAATGGATGGGGAATTTCATTAATATCACGATTGGGTAATTCACCATTTTCATAAAATGTACCGTCAAGAATAGCTACATCTGCATTCTTAACTATTTCGCGAATATCACGCTTCCACTTGGTCCATTTGTCAATATCAGGGATGTATATAATTTCTCTATCCAATCCTGAAATTCGATATCCTACTGTTTCTGAAAACTCATCCCTGTGGGGAACAATGAACGGCGTAACTGAAATATGATCAGTTAATTTAACGGGCTCTCCATCCTGTAGTTTTGAAATCATAATGTTGTTTAAAGCTACCAGTTGGCTCCATGGTCCGTTGTTTTCTAAAAATGATTTTAATCGGGGCATGGCATAAACAGACATCATTTTTGATCCCATTACTTCTTTGCCTAAATGTATTAAACCTGTGTAGTGACCAATATGCGCGTGTGTGAGAAAAATCCCCTTTAATTCTGCACCATGAATTGATGTTATTGCATTTAGCTGAGATGGGAAATCGGGGGTGGCATCAATCATCCAAGCTTCGCTTGATTCTGGATTAACAATAGCAAGAGATGACACTTTCAGACGTTTTGATGGGTCATTCCATTTATCTGAACAACATATTTTACAGCCAGAATGAGGAATGCCACCATCCTGAGCAGTGCCTAAAACAACGATGTAAGGATTATCTTTAGCATTCATCTGTGTTAATAAAACTGAACATATCAAAATCAAAATATACAAACATTGATTGTGGAGTATCATACTATCTTAAATCCAATACCTATAGGTGATGGTTATCTTGGCAATGTTTGATCCTGATCAGCGATAAGATAAGCTAAAACTGCCATGGCTGCCACACAGCGATTAAAATCATCAAAATCAATCTTGTCAAAGGTATCGGCATTTGTATGGTGATACCAGAAATACTTGGATTCATCCACTTTCAGGGACATGACAGGTACACCTTCATCGTTCAAAGGTGCCACATCTGCGGCCCGGCCGCCTTCGGTGATCTCACCGGCTTCGATACCATCCAGCAAACTGCCAATTTCTTTGACAATTTCCATGGCTGCCTCCGTACCAGAAAAACCGAAACCTTTGGGTTTAAATACTCCGTTATCGGATTCAATGGCTACCATATGCTTATCCAATTCATCTATATGTTCATCACGGTAAGCTTTATTACCCCGTCCTCCATTTTCCTCATTGGTCCACATCACTACCCTCAACGTCCTTTTAGGCTGGAGACCCAATTCTTTGATAAGTTTTACAGCGTGCCAAGCCGCCAGACACCCGCCGGCATCATCGTTAGCTCCCTGACCCACATCCCAGGAATCGATATGGCCTCCCAGCACCACCACTTCTTCCGGATATTCACTGCCGGGCAGTTCTGCCACCACGTTTCGAGACCAGCGGTCCGTAACCGTTTTTGCTTCCATTCTCAATTCAAGGATAATTTTTTCACCGCGGTCGTGGATGCGGCGGAGCATCATGGCATCTTCCATGGTCAAAGCAGCGTGGGGAATTTTAGGTATGGTGTCAGAATATGCCATGACACCAGTGTGAGGCGTATTCATAGACCAAGGCCCTACGGAACGGATGAGGCTGGCCACAGCACCGTATTTTGCAGCTTCCTGGGCACCTTTATATCTGTATTGAACCGTTTCCCCATAATTCGTGAAAGCAGCATTAAAGAGTACAATTTTACCTTCCACTTCATCTTTCCTCTGTTCCAGTTCTTCGAAACTGTCCACCACGATTACTTCTCCGCGGATTCCTTTGCGTGGAGTCGAGATACTACCGCCAAGACCCAAAACGGTCAGATCCTTTGCAAATGGCTTGATGAGTTTGACTGATTCTTTTCCACGTATCCATACGGGTACTTTCACTCTCTCACCGTGGACATTGGATAAACCGTCTTTTTCCATCTCTGCCAGAACCCAGTCAATCGCATTTTCAAGATTCTTTGAGCCGCTTAAACGGGGACCGAAAGTGTCACATATATAAGCCAGACGATTGTAGGCGGTACTGTCAGAAAGGGAAGCAGAAATGAGCTTATCCGCATCATCCTGATATTTTTCCGGAATAGTTTCAGCTATGGATGTGCTGATAAAAATAAA
>Ga0187827_10006567_pt1 | contig 13256 bp, 11 predicted proteins | sample ETNtaG_39_FD_167969 | JGI IMG/M metagenome (GOLD analysis project Ga0187827, IMG submission 167969) | Marine microbial and viral communities from oxygen minimum zone, Eastern Pacific Ocean - ETNP2014_SV_150_PacBio MetaG (Illumina Assembly) | ecosystem: Environmental > Aquatic > Marine > Hypoxic... | reverse complement strand
AAACTGCCAGTAGGGCCGTACGCGATCTTGACTTCGACTCTGCCATATCTGCTCCTGTCGGAAACACCGGGGACCAAACAGACGGTCCCCGGTGAACCGATCGCTATCGTCTACGGTGCCACCACCAGAAAGCCATCCCAAGGACAAAAATGATCGCGGGAAAGCGCCATACAGACATCAGGAATATCCCGGCACCCTGATCTCTGGTCAGCGTCACCGGTTTAAGACCTGGTGCCCTTGGCTGAATCGAAATCAGCTCTATAGACTGAGTCAGCCAGTTGACCGTGTTTACCACAAGGTCCTGGTTGCCGCCCCAGCGGAACTGCTTGTCGTTTGCCACGTCAGCGTCACCGAAAACCACGATGCGAGTCAAGTCCTCGGAATCAGCCAAGGCGTTGGTCGGGTCTGCGGTCACCGCATACCCGATGGTGAACGGTCCTTTGCGCTTTGCGCTTGGGTCAACTTGACGACCCTCGTCAAAAAGGACGCCCACATTAGGTTCGACCCACGAGTTTGCCGTGCCTACAGTCACCAGTTCAGTGCCGTGGATATTGTGGACCTCCTGAGACACCGTTTCGTCCGACATAGCCCACGTCACTGTTTGTACAGCGTTGAACGCCGTGGGCATCCCGGCCTCTGTCAGGTCTTTGACGATCTCGTGGCGACTGTATTTTGTGCCTCTGACGTAGGTGTTGACGCCTACGATCTGAATACCGTAGGGGGTCAGCCCCAACTCGGGTTCGACAATGACGTCGTGCCCAAACGTGATGCCATAAGGATTGAGAAGCTCATCTAGTCCCGTGGCCATCGTGTCTGGGTCCAACATCGCCAGAAGTTCACCGCCGGCTGCCAGATAATCTTTAAGAAGTTTGAGCTCGCCCTTGAGAAACGGCGTCTTGGGACCGATTATGCATACCGCTTTGGCGTCTGAAGGGATCGGCTCCTCAGAGAGGTTGATCGCCCGGACGTCGTATTTGAGGTCGGTAAGCGCCTGGTTAAAGGAGACCAAACCTTTGGCGAAAGTAGGTTCGCCGTGCCACTGAGTGACGTATATGGTGTTCTTCACCGATCGGGTCACCAAAATCAGCGCGCCTGTAAGGTCTTTTTCGCCGGTTTCGGATATGACCTCGCGGTTGTTGGGCGTCTCCACGGCGATGGTATTGCCTGATGGTGCGATGTTGTACTCCCGCGCCATCGTCGGGTTTTTGTCTGGATCGATGATCGTGTAGTCGAACCGGGCGCACGCGTCAGCGTACCTGGACAACAGGTCGCCATAGGCGCCGCGCTGCGGATCGGAGTCGCGGAAAAACGCCGTGACGGTGATGTCGGTTTCCAGATGCCCAAGGAGGGTCAGAGTCTGTTCCGAGAGGCTTTCGAGCCTGTTCTCGGTCAGGTCCCATCGCTGTCCTAAACGTTTGTCGGCTATGAGATTAATGAGGATTGCCAACACAACAGACGCCAACACAGCAACCCAGAAGTTGGCACCTTCAGAGGACGCTCTACCGGTAAACGTGCTGAAAATCGCGACGCCTACGAGCACGAGCACTATCACAACGAAAAACAGAAACGACCAGATCGAACCGGTGACGGAGAGAAGGCCGATGTCCCTGCCCCAAACCGCGACAATCACTACCTGGAGCACGATAGCTGCGGCGGCGGACATAAAGGCGGTGTTCTCTGGTTTCTCCAGCCTGAGACTTAGGCCCATCGCGATAAGAGCGGTTCCCAAAATCCAGGTAACACTCCAGTCCCATGTGCCAGCATCGTTGATCCATGCGACTATCCCATCAGTCGCCAAAACCAGTCCTGTAGCTGCCAATAACGGTCGATATTGCTTCATCACTGCCTCCACCGTTTGGCCTCAAGGACCCGGTTAGTCACGAATAGCATGAAAGATGCCATGGAGATGTAGTAGACCAGATCCTTCACCGCAATGACGCCGCGCTGAAACTTGTCCATGTGACCTGTGATGGACAGGTATAGTAGGAACTGCCCGAACGAGAAGTTGGCCTGCCGTTGGCCTGAGACGCCAATCACAAACAGCATCAGAAGAAGTGCGAACGACATCGCCGCTGCGATAATCTGATTCTCGGTAAGTGACGAAGCAAATATGCCGATGGAAAGGCACGCCGCACCAAACAGAAACAGCCCTAGATAGGTCGCAAACAGCGCACCCCAATCTGGTCGGCTGCCAGCGTCGGCGTAGACGGTGATTAAGATCGGATATATCAGAGTCAGTGCCACTATGGCTGTAAAAATGCCCAGCGCGCCGAAGAACTTGCCCAACAGGGTCTCCATCGGCGTGATGGGAGATGTCATCAAAAGCTCCATCGTCCCCATTCGCTGCTCTTCGGCGTAAGTCCTCATGGTGAGCATAGGCACCAAGAAAAGCAGGATGATAATCATCGTGCCGTAGGTCCGGCTAATCACATGGACATCGACGTTGGGAGGGGGGGGAGGAGGGCCCATACCGCGCATCTGTTCATACTGCTGCATGTAGGCTGGATAGGCGCTGGAATAGTCGCTGAGCATACTCATCGCGCTCTGGAAAAAGTAGCCTGTCAAGATCAGAAAGATCAGAGTCAGGACATACGCGATTGGAGAGTGGAGGTAGCTTCCCATCTCTTTCTTGAATACCGCAAGGACATTTCTCATGATACTTGGGCCTCCTCGCTGATCACCCGCAGAAAAATCTCTTCTAATGTCAGCGGCTGGTCTTCCAGTTCATCCACCGTCCAGCCGTTTGTCTCTGCGGTGCCCTTCAGGGCCTCGCGGGTCTGTTCGGCCAATTCGGTGTCAACCGTAAAACCAACGTCGGACATAGATACGTGCCTTACGCCTGGAAGGTCAGATAGCTGCGCCTCAATCGCCTCGCCGGAGGCCCCTGAAACAGAAATCTCCAACCGGCGGTGGCGCTGACCTAGATGCTCTACGGTATCGGTGAGCCTAATACGGCCATCGTTGATAATGGCAACGGCCTGACAGGTCATGCTAACTTCCGGGAGCAGATGTGTGCTCAAAATGACGGTGTGGTCGCCTGCCAAACCCTTTATCAGCTCGCGAACATCTTTGATCTGCGCTGGATCAAGTCCGATGGTCGGCTCGTCCAAAACCAGCACCTCGGGGTTGTGGACCAGCGCCTGCGCCAAGCCAACGCGTTGGCGGTAGCCTTTGGAGAGTGTGCCGATTATTTGCGTGCGGCGCTCGCCCAAACCTGTGCGGTCGATGGCGCTGCTGACTGCTGATGCACGGTCCCCGGGTTTTACGCTCTTAATCTGAGCGCAGAAATCGACGTAATCCTTGACGTTCATGTCGTCATATAGCGGTGGGTGTTCGGGCAGATAGCCGATCCGCTTTCTGACTTCCATCGACTCGGTGGTCACATCGAACCCTGCGACCCGCGCTGCACCTTCGCTTAAGGGCAAGAAGCAGGTCAAGATTCTCATTGTGCTGGTTTTGCCCGCCCCGTTTGATCCTAAAAACCCAAGGACTTGGCCGCTCTCGACACGAAAACTCGCGTCGTCAACAGCCGTAAACGAGCCGTAGCGCTTGGTCAGATGGTCAACTTCAATCAAAGTGAGTCCTCCTCGTCACGCCACCCGTTGGAGTGCGTTCACTCCAGACGGTCGAGGTAAAGAGTGACGTCTTCGGTTTTGAGTAGTTCGTTCACGAACGAGTCCGCCGCCTCCTGGCGTTTTGCGATCTCTGTGTCCCGCCGGACCGTCTGTTCTACCTCACCAAACGGCTTGACGGACCTATCCTCTTCGTCTTTATAGCGATCTCTATTGGCCTCGTAAAAGTTTTTTATGTCCATCCCGGTGATCTGGACGCGTTGGGCGAGCTCTTCCTCAATGACACGTCGGCTATATATGTCTTTCTCGAACTCGGCTATCTGTCGGGCTACAACCGGTTCGCGATCAAATCCACGCCGTCTGGCCGCATCCGCCAGTAACTCCCTGGCCACAAGCTGTTTGACCATCTCGCCTTTTCTGTCGGCGGAGTCGTATGACTGCCGCACCTCTGGTGGCATGGTATCCAACACCCGGCGCAGATCGTTCTCGGTAATCGTCCGATCGCCCAACCGAGCGAGGACGATCTCAGCGTTTGAATCGCCAGGTCTGTCGCGGTCGGGCGAGACTGCGCGCTCTAGCGCCAACTGCGCATCGGTAGACCTTCCGAGCCTCTCCAAGGCTGTGATTTTCCCGCGCCGCACTTCGGACATACGCCCGAATTTCTTGGCAAACTGCTCTATCCACAAAAAACGAGCTAGCGCCGATTCGTAGTCGTGGGCCTGGTCCAGAAATGCTCGCGCCAGTAGCAGTTGGATGTTGGCTTTCTTGGCGTCGGACACCCCTGGTGTTTCCACATACCTGTCGAACACTTGGGCGGCCTCTGAATATAGACCAGCGTTAAGGAGCGTCTGTCCATAGGACTTGAGCGTATCAGGACCGGGACCGCCGGTCGCTGCACAGCCAGAAAGTGTTGCCACAGCGAGAAGCGTGATCGCGCAGGCCCAGCGTGGAGGACCAAAATGCGCAGCAGATATGCTTTTCAATTCCAAAACCCTCAGTCTGTCGGCTGCTATCATACCCGGTTGGCCCGTGCCTCAAAAAAACGCATCAATGGACGGACGTAGGGCTGATCCTGCGGCTCGTCGTTGGTAAAGACATCAATCGAATCCACCCCGGTGCGCTGAAATAGACGCTGACGCGTCAGACGCCGTTCGTCCTGATATTCGAACACCTGTTCGCGGACGCGGCGACTTCCGGTGTCCAGAAGTATCCGCTCGCCGGTCTCTGCGTCCTCAAGATCTATTAGACCCACCTTGGGAATATCTACCTCGGCAGGATCGGTGACTGTTATGGCGATGAGGTCGTGACGTCGATTGGCGATTCTTAGAACCTGCTCGTACTGGCTGGCGTCCTCCAAAAAATCCGATATCAGGAACACGATTCCTCGTCTGCGGGCGACGCGATTCAGGTAGTCAAGCGCCCCACGGATGTCGGTCCCCCGACCCTGATGGCGGCTTCTGTCGTCTGCCGCAAAAACCATGATAGTGCTGATGATGGTCAAAGCCGCGATCAGGGATGCGGTCTGTAGACCAAATAGCCAACCCCCAACGCTCGTCGCCAATGCGCCAACAACGGCGGTTACCGCGCTCAGTCGAAGACCTCGGGTCCCCGACTCCGACGTCTCTTTGCCCTCGTCGGTTCCATCCGTCTTATGGGCGGTGGCTTTCTTGTTCGTCCGGTCGTCCGTCTGGTCGTAGTGCCACAGCAGTTCGCGGATCACACGTAGGACATGGCGACGCCCTTTTTTGGGCGGGATGAACGTCTCTATTTCGTCTGTGAAAATAATGAGCCCAACCTGGTCGTTGTTCCTTATCGCAGAAAAAGCTAGAAGCGCACAGATCTCCACTGCGATCTCGTGCTTCATCCGTTCGACAGTACCGAACTCACCTGACGATGAGGCGTCCACCATGAGCATTACTGACAGTTCACGCTCCTCGTGGAAGACTTTTACGAACGGGTGACCCATCCGCGCTGTGACGTTCCAGTCGATCGTCCTTACATCGTCCCCGGGCTGGTAGTCCCTAACCTCGGCGAACTCCATCCCCTGGCCCCTGAAGGCCGAGTGGTATTCGCCTGACAGGATTGAGTTGACCAAGCGACGCGTCCTGATCTCAATCCTGAGGACTTTTTTTAGTATCTCCTGGGTATCCATTTTCTGTCTATCGGTTCTTCGAGCCCTGCGTCATCGCTATGCCAGACCTTTTCTCCATTAACACCTCGTCTCCATCAGTCGCTCACAGCAACCCGCTAATGCCGGCAATCAAGGCACTTCTACAGTTTCAAATATCTTCGTGACCAGGTCCTCAGCGGTGATCTCTTCGGCTTCGGCTTCGTATGTCGGGATGATTCTGTGCCGCAGAACGTCCATACTGATGAGCTTCACATCATCAGGCGTAACAAAACCGCGCCTCTGGATGAAAGCCTGCGCTTTTGCGGCCAGGGCGAGCCAGATGGTCGCACGAGGCGACGCGCCGTACTGAATGAGAGGTCTTAGCTCAGTGAGTCCCCAGGCTTCAGGCTCCCTGGAGGCGTATACCACATCCACGATATAGTCTTTGATCTTGTCGTCAATGTATATGCTTCTGACCAGGTCGCGGACACGGACTATGTCCTCTGGGTTGATTAGAGACCTCACGCTTGGCGGCTCCTTTGCCGTCATCCGGTCCATTATAAGCCGCTCGTCGGCTTTGGAGGGGTAGTCTACCACCACTTTCAGCATGAAACGATCGACCTGCGCTTCAGGAAGCGGGTAGGTGCCCTCTTGCTCAATCGGGTTCTGCGTTGCCAGCACCAAAAAGGGATCGCCCAATTCGTAGGTCTGATCGCCGATGGTGACCTGGTGCTCCTGCATCGCCTCCAACAGAGCACTCTGCACTTTGGCAGGCGCACGGTTTATCTCGTCAGCAAGGACAATGTTGGCAAATATCGGCCCCTTCTTGGGTGAGAACGAGCCGGTGGTCGGGTCGTAAATCTGAGTGCCGACGACATCGGCTGGTAGAAGATCCGGCGTGAACTGAATCCGCTGGAACTGCGCGTCTATCACTTGCGAGAGGCAGGTGACGGTGAGCGTTTTTGCGAGCCCAGGCACCCCCTCCAAAAGAACATGCCCGCCGCTAAACAGCCCGATCAGCAGTCGTTCCACCATCGTCTGTTGACCGACGATGACTCCACCTATCTCGTCCATCACCGACTGCACGAATTGGCTCTGCTCGGTGATCTGCTCGTTTAGGCGACGAATTTCGGTGTCGGAAGTTGGTGTCTCTATCTGCGTGGTCATGCGCTCTCACTCCTTCTAGTGCTGTCCAAAAGAACCATGTCTACCAGATGGCGTAGCGATTCTACATCCCTGTCTAGTGCCGCCGCGTCGAGGCGTCCAGGGGCGAATCGGCTGTGGTCGTAGCTTTCCAAAGTCTCCCTCAACGCTTGAGCGTGTTCGGCTTTTATATCATCTATCTGGTCAAGCTGCTTACCAACCGCCTCTGTCGAGCGGCCAACCGCTTCCAGCGACCAGCGCGTCTCTATGTAACCCGCCAAAGTCGTCCACAGGTACTGGTAGCACCCCGCTGAATCACCGCTGATCCTGATGGTTGGCAACCGCTCCAACGCCGCTTCCAAACCAGCACGCGCCCCTTCGCTGGTGTCAGTAATCTCTTTCGGACGCCGCTTTCTTTTCACACTCCAGGTCAAAAAAACGGCGACTCCCACTGCCGCAGCGACCAAAGCTATATCTATCCAGTCCCAAGTCTCAACGCTCTTGCTCGATGGACCCACTGTGACCACAACCGGTTGGGTCCGCAGAATCCTAACCGATGACGTGGTGTCTGTAGAAGGCCACCAACCTAGCGACACCGCGTCGATGGTCGCGTGCCCTATCTCCGTCGGCGCGAATGTGTAGCGATAATGTTTTGACGATACCGGCCCTTTGGTGCTCGATGAACTCCCGACCCCTGAATTGCTGCCCATTAGCACCAGATTGGTTGCTACGGGGGCTGTGGGCCAGTCGAACCTGAGCGCGTCGGCTGGGCCATCCCAACTAGCTGTTACAGTGAGGGTTATCTGCCCATCACGAGGGACTTGGGCTCGGTCCACCGAGGACGATAGTGACACCGCGATGTCAGCGCCCTTCGCTACTAAAGGCGACAACATGGCGGTGGTAATGAGTGCCGCCATTCGACCCACACTCACAGGAGATGTGCCTGAACCGACTCGCACCACGCCCTCATCACTACGACTTGTCCGACGACGCCACAGAGTCTGTTGGGAACGGGATATCCCACTCTTCAGGTGATTTGCCGACGTTGTTTAGCAACCACGCTGCTGACCCGTTTGTTACAAAATCGTGCTCGGGATACTGCTCCACCAGCCGCTCACACGCCGCCAGGGCTTTCTTGGCGTCAGAGAGGCGGTTCTCAAACACGTCGGCAGCCAACACCAGCGCACGCACCGCATATCTGCTCTTGGGGTGCGCAGCTTGAAGGTCGATGAGCATCTGGGCGGCTTCATCGAACTTTTGCCCGGCCAGGTATAGCGAAGCCAGCATAAACTGGGCGCTGTCCAGGTTGGTGTGCTCAGGGTAGCGTCTGAGGAATTTTTCGAGCGCCTCTGTTCCCTGCGCCAGATCCGATGACGGAATATCGGACTCCACCGATAGCCGCGCTGTGGTCGCGTGCCCCCTGCCCAACAACGCCTCTGGGGAGTTATCCTCGCCGCAACCTGCTGCGGCCAAGACGGCGACCGCCGCCACTGCCGCGCAACCAACAACTCTCGTCCGTACCATGCCTCTCCTCCTGTAATCGGCGCAACGCCACAGCAACTCAACACCCAGCACCTGGCCTTGCACGCTAAACCTGGTCTATTTGTTCCCAACCGCTCTGCGACCGGTCAAAGGGATCAACCCGACAGTCGGTGTAACAGAATGAATGCGCCCAATCCAGAGGTGCCGACCGGGTTATTCTGACGACGATTCTGACGACGATTCTGACGAGGATGACGATTTGTCTGACGAGGAAGAATCGATCTTGCTCGATCCGTTACCGCTCGCGCTGTCGCTTTTTTCGGCTGTCTTGTACGACTCACTCCGGTAGTCGGTGGCGTAGAACCCTGCACCCTTAAAGATGACTCCGCCGCCAGCACTTATGAGCCTTTTAATGACGCCCTTACACTCTGGGCACTCGATTAGCGCGTCGGCGGTAATGGATTGAAACTCTTCAAACTCGTGACCGCATTCGGTGCAGCGGTAGTCGTATGTTGGCATCTATCTACTCCAAGGGGTTTTATACCCCGTATCTCACCCAAATCGCCAGTCGAGATGTCCCATCGAATATCCTACGATCGAACTGAAAACAGCATCAACACACCGGCATTACAGTATCATAGGGCAGACTGAATCCGCCCAGGTCAGGCACCAAGTCTATGCGGACCTGCCACCAAGCGATTTGGCGTCCTGTCGGTCATGCCACGCTGCGACGACCGGCGCAGCAACAAATATCGACGAGTAGGTTCCCACCAGAACACCTACTAGCAACGCGAACGAGAAGTCCCTGATTACCTGACCACCCAATGTATAGAGACACACGACCACCAAAAGTGTGGTGATGGATGTCATAAGTGTACGGGACAGAGTCTCGTTTATACTCCGGTTGAGTATCTCGCGGTATGGCTCGCGCCTCAGACTTTTGAGCCCTTCGCGGATGCGGTCAAATACAACAATGGTGTCGTTGAGCGAATAACCAACGACAGTCAAGACCGACGCGATTACAGCCAGAGTAATCTCGTGATCCACCAGACTGAATACACCCAAGACGATGAGAACATCATGGATCAGAGCGACGATGGCGGCAACTGCGAACGCCAACTGCTTGAATCGCACCCAGACGTATCCCAAAATCCCGGCCAGCGCCACTATAACCGCCCAAAAAGCGTTGGACTTAAGCTCGCTGCCGACCTTTGGTCCTACCGTCTCAACATTCCGCGCCCAGTCGCCTTCTGCTAACTGCGCTGAAAACGCATTGCCGATCTTGTCGCGCACCAATGAATCGGTCTGGCCGACTGTGAGGTCCGGCAGGTCGCGCACACGGATGAGAATGTCGGTGGGGCTGCCAAACTCTTTGATCTCACTTGCGCTTAGGTCATAGGACTCGCCACCAAGCTCCACAGACGAGAGCGAACTCCTGATATCCTCTATCGGCACAGCCTCACTAAAAGCCACTTCAAGGCGCGTTCCACCGGCAAAATCTATTCCAAGCTTCAGCCCTGAATGGATCGCTATAGAAGCGATTCCTATGCCGATAACAGCAGCGGAGACGATTGCAGCTTTGCGTCGGAAGCTCAGGAAATCGATCCTGGTGCCCCGGACCAGAGAGGTTCCAAAGTTGAGCCGGGTTAGTATACCAGTACTGGTCAGCACCTCAAAAACGACACGGCTGACGAACAGAGCTGTAAAGATGCTGGAGATGATACCCACCAGGAGGACCAACGCGAAACCACGGACCGGCCCGCTGCCGAACTGGTAGAGGACAGCGCCTGCGATAAAAGTTGTGATGTTGGCATCCCAGATCGCCGAAGATGCGCGACCGTAACCCTCGCTAATGGCGGTGCGGACCATGCCTCGCTGCTGCTCGCCGCCTTGGAGCCGCGCCCACTCCTCGCGCATCCTCTCAAAAATCAGAACATTGGCGTCAACAGCCATGCCTATAGTAAGGATCAGCCCAGCAACTCCTGGAAGAGTCAGAGTCGCTCCGAAATATGCCAGAGTCGCCATAATAAAAAGCATGTTGAGGATCAGCATGCTGTCGGCGATCAGCCCTGCACCGCGATAGTACAGCGCCATGAAAAGGACAACCAGCGCAAAACCCACCAGAAGCGCCTGCTTGCCTGCGGCGATAGAGTCGGCACCTAATGACGGGCCGACGTACCTGGTCTCCTCCATCGTCACCGCCGTTGGAAGTGCGCCGCTTCTAATGGAGATGGCCAGACTTCTGGCTTCGGCCTCATCGCCCATTCCTGTAATCTCAGATGAGCCGCCTGCTATCCTGTCCTGTATTACCGGGGCGGACTGCACCATATCGTCCAAAACGATGGCCAGACGTTTGCCGACGTTCGCTCCTGTTATCCGAGCAAAAACCCTTGACGAGTCGTCTTTCACCTCAAAATTGACCACCGGCATTCCGGCGTTGCGGGACATCGGAGACCCTCGACCAACGCGGGCGTCGGCCACCGCTGCACCGGTCAGCTCTGCTCTTCGGTGCATATAGTAGAGCGGCATCATCTCTTCACCGTTGATAATCTCTGACCGACCGAACGCGAACTGTGCGCCGCTTGGAATAAGCCCCCTGCGATCGCTGGCTTCGGCAAAAATCCGCTCGACTCTGGGAATGTCGATTACGCGAACCGCAAAGTCTGTATCACCGATCCGAACCAGAAGCTCAGACAACCGTGCTGCGGCTCTTTTTGTTGGGGCGTCAAAACCACCTTCATCGACCGGACTGTCTGACTCGGATAGTGGTTCGTCAAACGCGCCCAACGGTTCCTGCCCGTCATCGGTCGTCTTTTGCTCTGTTGTAGCAGTCGCAGATGCAGAAGTAGTGTCAGTCGCCGCGTCTTCTTGGACGGTGGTATCCTCAACAGCCCCGATGGCCTGGTCGATCCGCGCCAAAACCGTCTGGAACTCCTGGGCTGGGCGCAGTAGCTTGAACTCCAGGAGCGCTGTCTTGCCAACCAAGTCCATCGCAGTTTCGATGTCCTCAATTCCAGGCAGCTCGACTACGATCCGTCGCTCGCCGACACGTTGTACGTTGGCTTCGGCGACGCCAAACTGGTTGACGCGCTGCTCGACGATGCGTCTGGCACCCTCGGTGGCGTCATCCAACTCCTGCAAGTCGACAAGCGTGCCTTCAGGATCAACTTCCAGGACCATGTATACGCCGCCCTGGAGGTCCAACCCCTGTTTGACCGCTTCGTTTTGCAGACGGCGGAACAGTTGTGGTTCGCCCTCTCGCATTGCCTGGCGCTCTTGGTCGTCGAGTGACCAAAACCGGATCGTCGGCCACAGTAGAATGATGGAGCCGATTATGACGGCCGCCGCTATGCCGATCCTCGACAGCAGACGATTGCTCATTGAGCCAATGACTCCCCGCCCCAGGGCGCTTAGAGGCGTCTGAAGGAACGTTGTAAATACGTAAGATTGACGCGGTCGAAATCCGCGCAAGACAAGAAAAAGTACCCAGAAGTTGGTGTTGGGTCAAACCCAATTGCTGAATCAGCCGTCCTCGGCGTCGTCAGAAGCCTCATCGTCAACCTGTGGTGGTTGAGCCGAATCGTCCATCAGATCCTTGGGCGTGGCAAAATGTGAGACCCATATGCTGACCTGGAACAGAATGAGAAGAGGCAGCGCCATCGCAACCTGTGTGAAAGGATCAGGTGGCGTTAGTAACGCCGCCAAAACAAAACCGCCTACAACTGCGTGGCGGCGATAGTGTTTTAAGAACGCTGGTGTTAGCAGACCTATCCGGCTTAGAAGAAAGCTTATGACCGGGAGCTGAAAAACAACGCCGAACGCGACTAAAAATCTAAGAATGAAACCGATATATTCCTGAATGTTCCACGAGTGCTGAACGCCTTCATAGCCCGCCTCAATAAGCACCGCTAACACCATATCGACAATTCCGTAGGCCAGGAGCGCACCGATCACAAAAGAGATCGCGCTGCTGGCGACCATTGGAATCACGTAGCGCCGCTCGTTAGCCACCAGACCTGGGGAGACAAACGACCATATCTGGTAGACCAGCACCGGAAGCGCCACGACCAGTCCTGCGACAATGCCAGCGCTTAGGCGAACCATGATCATCGCCAAAGGTGAGAGGGCGATTATCTCTGGGGGGTTCTCAAGGTTGGAGATCGGGCGCAGCAGGAACGTAAGGAGAAAATCAGATATCGCCACACCGCCGATGGAGCCGATCACGATGGCGATCAGACTTTTCAGGATGCGCCACCTGAGCTCCTCCAGGTGGTCCAGAAACGGCATGTCACGTCGCGGGCGGTCAGGCATCGTAGAGCGTGAGTGTGGCGCTCGGCGTCACTCGGGTTCAGCGGGGCAGACGCATCTGATGCCGATCGTGTCGTTCGCATACCTCGGATCGGCTCCCTGCCTGTTTGTGACGCGGGCATCATCTCTTGCATCGAACCATGAACCGCCACGGATAAGACGCTGCGCGAAAGGGATTGTCGCGGGGCCTAAGGGGTTGTGGACCGGCTGGCTTTCGGAGCGTTTGCGGTATGCCGATGGCGCGTAGGAATCGGCCACCCACTCCCAAACGTTGCCTGCCATATCGAGGGCACCGAAGGGCGATGCGCCGCCTGGATAACTACCAATGACAACCGGGCCTGTGGGCAGGTTGCTTGAGTCATCACCGGTGTGCGCTGGAGGTCTGCCGAGAGTGGAGTCGGCAAAAACCGGACCCCAAGGCCAGACCACGTCGGTGGTGCCTTTTGCGGCTACCTCCCACTCAGCTTCAGTAGGCAGGCGGCAATTGCGCCAGTTGGCGTAAGTCGAAGCATCTTCCCACGTCACCCAGATGACCGGAAGCTGCTCGTCGCGGGGCCAGATACTACCGTCGTGTCGCCAATGCTGGGGAAACTTGTGGCCTGTCTCGTCAACAAAAACTTTGTAGTGGGCGTTGGATACTT
>Ga0187827_10006564_pt1 | contig 13257 bp, 7 predicted proteins | sample ETNtaG_39_FD_167969 | JGI IMG/M metagenome (GOLD analysis project Ga0187827, IMG submission 167969) | Marine microbial and viral communities from oxygen minimum zone, Eastern Pacific Ocean - ETNP2014_SV_150_PacBio MetaG (Illumina Assembly) | ecosystem: Environmental > Aquatic > Marine > Hypoxic... | reverse complement strand
AGGCGGTTAAAGTTCCATCCTTCTGATCGCACGCACCCCGAGCCACAGAGGAATTACGACCGCGGCCGCGGTGATCAACACCACGACACCGACGCCAATGCCAACCCAGAATTTCAGCTCGGGTTCATCAATGACATTGGCAAAGTATAGATGGCACGGCACAGCCTCAAGCACCACCACCAGTACCACGTATCCCAGACTGAGAATCAGATTCAGAGTGCCCCCAAAGCCGCTGACGATCTTGGAAGGATTGTCTTCTTTTAGATTGGGATAGATGGCGCTCAGTCCCACGGACATAGCCGACAGAGCCATACATACAAACGCGACGGTCACCGCGTGAAGCATCCGAATTTCTCTGGGCGTGGCCAACATGAGATTCGAGATGACGATGAGCACTTCACTGATCGCCAGAGAAATCGCGAAGGAATACCAGAATTTCCCATACAGTAGCGTCTCCCGGCGGATCGGCAGCAATCCAAGGATCCAGAATCGTTTCCCTTCCAGGCTGAGCAGCGGAAAGATGAAACGGGTCGTCAAAGTTGCCAGCACCAGGCTGGTGGCGGTCAAATTCAAAAAAGCCGTCGAGTTGCGCCAGATAACGCTTTCCGCATCGAACCGAAATGTCTTGAGATTCAGGATGTAGATTCCGAGCAGACCGAACAGGATCGCGCATTGAGTCCACTGCACCGGGTCTCGCAGAAAGATGGTGAAGTCTTTATCGATCAACAGCCGCATCGTCAGCCAGCGATCAGAGAGCTTCAGCCATCGCCTGTTCCGGTAGCGTTTGTTTTCTTTGCCGCCGGTGGTTTTTGACCAGGCCGCCGGGTAGAGGCGCTCGGCTGTCCAGACGCCGACAAGCGTTGCCATCAGGCCGTTGCTGGCGACCAGACCGAGAAAGAATGCCGCATCCGACCACTTACCCCGCGCAGAGAATTCCAGCCCTTTGGTAACCCAGTAGCTCGGCACGAACTCGCTCCGGACGAATCGGATTTTATCCAGAATGCCATAGACCCACGCGCTGTCGTAACCTTCGTGCGTCGTGTTCAGGATTTTCACCACCAGCCAGACGATGACGACCAGCGTTGCGGCGATTACCAACACCAGCGCTTTGACCGGTTTCGAAGGCATCACCGCTGAGGCAATTAATGCCAGCAGCGCACCGATGGCCGCTGCAATCATGGCGAAGAAACCAAAGAAGCACAGTGACGTTATGTAGAAGCCAGGTCCCGCACCAATGACCAGACCATAGGACAGCGAGAGCGGCAGCGCGAGTACGAAAAATGCCCACGAACTGAAGATCAGAGATTCGGTGTACTTGTGAAGAAATATCGTCTCATGTCCTATGGGACAGGTGATGAGATACTTTGCTTCATTCGATCTGAACAGGGAAGAATATGAAATCACTGCGTTGCTGAAGATCAGCATCAGGAACAGTGAAATAAAAAAGAAGGCCATCATCGTAGGCGTGAAGGGGTCAGCCAGCCGCAGTGACTGGGATTCCGGTGTGAAGAATCTGTCGAGGAATCGAAAGCTCTGGAAAAAGAACAGGAAGAGACCCGCCCACAGGAGGAATCCCAGCCCCCCGACCACCGCTATTTTCAGCCTGGATTCCTGATGCAGCGATCTGAGCCGATTGACCAACTGCCGAACTCTGAGCTGTAACAGGAGTGAGAAAGGCTTCATGCCGGTTTCGTTTCACCTACAAAAAAAGGAGAGAGGTGATAAATAATCACTACAGTTTCTGTGCGATTCAAACACTTGAGGGGCTGATTTTCATTCGGCTAAAGTCCAGCCCCCGATTTCAGAGGCATTGAGATGACAGACAGAAGATACGCAATCCTCATGTTTCAAAAGACTTAACACGTGTGAAGATTGGATGTGATTGTCTATTTCTGGAATTGGAAGCTGGCGGTATGGATGTTGCTCAGATAACGGCGACGTTTCTTCAAATCTGGAACGAGAATCAAGGCACGATTCGAAGGCCTTTTTGACCGGCTCAGAACTCCCCGAAAAAAGAGCACCCAGACAGTCGAGCGTTTGTCAGTATGGCTGGTTGTCAAACCCTTACTCTAAACCTCTCCAGGAGCGTAGCTAATCATGACGATGCGCGAAGCAAACCGAAGCAAGAAGTACCTTGGCTGTCTCAAGTGCGGGCGAAAGATGTACACGGACCGGTGTCATCGGATTTGCCCCAAGTGTCATCAGAAAAACTCCAAGGAAGGTCGGATTCGTCGGGCCGCCGTCATGTCCAATTCCGGGCATGCCGACAGACTCAGCGGATTTGACGACATGTCATCCACGTTCGGCGACAACTGAAGATTGAGTCCCCTTGGGACTATGCAAAGGCCGAGAAGCGCCCGTGTCTCTTGACACGGGCGTTTTTTTATGGCCCCGAAAGGCGTGTTCTCCACGCAGCCATCTGCTCCGCGACAGCACTGGGACCGGTTGAGCCGTACGACTGAAAACGACGCACGCAATTCTCTACGCCGAGAAAATCAAAGACATCGGCCTCAATGAGGTCACATTCAGCCTGGAACTGACGCAGTTCCAATTTGTCTAATGGCAGTGATTGCGAGATGGCGGCCTGTACTAGCTTTCCAACCACCTCATGAGCGCTGCGGAATGGCAGCCCTTTCAAAACCAGATAATCAGCAAGAGTGGTGGCATCCAGATAGCCCGGTCCAAGGGAGGCTTCGATGCGCTCAGAATTGAATTCGATATTCCGGGCGAACTCCTCGGTCACCTGCAGACACGCATCTACTGTGTCGAGTGCGTCAAAGAGCGGTTCTTTATCTTCCTGAAGGTCACGATTGTACGCCTGCGGCAATCCCTTCGTGAGTGTGAGCATGGACATCAGGTGCCCGTACACCCTCCCGGTTTTGCCCCGAACCAACTCCATCGGATCAGGGTTCTTCTTCTGAGGCATGATGCTTGAGCCGGTCGCGACCGAGTCATCCATTTTGATGAAACCGAATTCCTCCGATGCCCAAAGGACCCACTCCTCCGCGAGACGGGAAAGGTGCATCGAGATGACCGCACAGGCGGAGAGCAACTCGATCATGTGATCGCGATCGCTGACTGCGTCGACACTGTTTCGGATAGGCTCCTCGAATCCAAGCTCTTCACTTGTCTTGTGACGATCTACCGGCAGTGTCGTCCCGGCAAGAGCCCCCGCGCCGAGGGGGCTTCGATTCACTCGGCGGCGGCAGTCGCTCAGACGTTCCGCATCACGCCCGAACTGGTCCATGTAAGCCAGCAGATAATGCGGAACCAGCAGCGGCTGGGCCCGTTGAAGATGCGTATAGCCTGGCAGAATGACATCCCGGCTTTTCTCTGCGAGTTCGAACAGTGCCCGCTGCAGAGTTCGAATTCGTTGAATGAGCGCGTCGATTTCCTCACGCATGTACAGCCGGACGTCCGTTGCGATCTGGTCGTTGCGGCTGCGTGCGGTGTGGAGCTTCCTGGCCGGATCGCCAATGCGATCTATGAGCGCGCCTTCGATGTTCATGTGGATGTCTTCTCTATCCTGCCTAAATTCAAAAGTTCCTGCTTCAATCTCCATCTGAATTTCATCGAGACCGGCATGTACCGCATCACGTTCTTCGGAGGTCATCAGGCCCGCATCAACCAGCATGTTTGAATGGGCTTTGCTGCCGAGGATGTCCTGTCGGTAGAGGCGGTGGTCGAATGAAATGGACTCGGAGAATTGCTCAACGATACCGGACACGCCCTTCTCAAATCTGCCGCCCCATAGTTTTTTCTGATTCGACATGATAGTTAATCCTGCACTTCACTTTCTTCTTCTGTCAGTTCCAGAAAGACCTTTTCGAGCCAGCCACTTTTATCACGGGAGCCCTGGAGCTCATCTTTGGTGCCGATGAAGATTAACTCACCTCTGCGAATAATCCCGACACGATCTGCGACCTCTTCGGCAACTGAAAGAGTATGGGTGGACATGAACACCGTTACTCCGCCATCTGCTCGCTCCCGCAAGACGTCCGTCACCAGGCGGGCACTCTTGGGATCCAACCCGACCATCGGCTCATCGAGGATGATTATCTTCGGGTCGTGAAGAAGCGCGGAAGCAAAGACTATCTTCTGCTTCATGCCATGCGAATAATTCTCAGAGAGCTCATCCGCGTAATCTGTCGCGTCGAATTGCTCGAGCAAATCGTGGATTCTCTTTTCACAAGACTCGCCATCGATTCCATAGAGGCGGCCGACAAATTCAAGAAACTCGCGGCCGGTCAGCTTCTCGTACAGATAAGGTTGATCCGGGATATATGCGAGCAGTTTCTTAGCCTCGCGATAATCGCCCCTGACGCTGATCCCATCGACGATCACATCGCCATCGGTCGGCAGCAGAAGGCCCGTCAGAATCTTGATCGTGGTTGTCTTGCCTGCACCGTTCGGCCCTAGGAAGCCGAAAAACTCTCCTTCTGCAATATCGAGATTCAAGTCGTCGACGACTGTCTTGCTGCCGTAATTCTTTACGAGATTCTTGATCGAAATCATTGGCCATAAGCGGTTAGAAATCAGCCAACGATCTTAGGTGTGTGCCCGTTGCCGCACAAATCGCGAAGTCGCCGGCTGCCAATCCGATGCTGTTGGCACGGGTACGGCGCCAACCTATACTGCCGCGCCATTCGGGCAGAGATTGGTTATCGACTTTCGAGATGCTCCCGATGTTTTGGCTATGCCTGCTGACACCGCTCTCACTCACGGGCGAACCTGTGCAACAGTTCACATTGGATAACGGTCTGCGAGTCTTCTTTCTCGAGAAACACTCTGTACCGGTTGTCTCTGTGCAGGTGTGGTATCAGACAGGCAGCGCGCAGGAAACTGACGGCATTCGCGGCATCGCTCATCTCTTCGAGCATATGATGTTTCGTGGTTCGGAGAATTACGAATCCGAAGAGCACACTCGCCTCATTCACGACGTCGGCGGATCAAGCAACGCATTCACAGCGGAGCACGTCACCGTTTATCTGCAGACGATTCCTTCCCAACATCTCGAACTGGTCCTAAAGCTCGAGGCCGACAGGATGAACGGCCTGAAGCTCAACCAGGAAGTTCTGGACACCGAACGGCAGGTCGTTCTGGAAGAGTTCCATCGTTATCTCAACAACCCGCTCGCCATGGCGTTTTTCGAGTTTCGGAAGCGGCTTTATAAAAAACACCCTTACCACTGGACCCCTCTGGGCGAGCTCGAAGACATCAAGAAATTCACAGTCGAGAACTGTCAGACCTTTTACAGGGCCCATTACGTCCCGAACAACGCCGCGCTCGTTGTCGTTGGTGACATCCAGCCCGAGCATGCGCTGGACCTGATCAAGAAGCACTTCGGGCCTATTCCCCGCGCCGAGGCTAAACGAATCGAATATGACCAGGAGCCTCTGCAGAACGAGAAGCATGAATTCAAACTGAAGCTGCCCATTGAAGTGCCGGTCATGGCCCTCGCTTTCCGTATCCCGCCGGCAAGGGATGAGGACATTGCAGCCCTGGAATTCCTCGATCAGGTCCTCGCCACTGGACGCAGCTCTCGGTTGCGCGAAGTCGTGGTCAAGGAACGCAAAATCGCCGTAGAAGTCGGTGGAATGCTTGTCGCCAACAAAGACCCGGGCCTGTATGCCTGCTTTGCGGCCTATCTGCCGAACCGGCGAGCCACAAAAGTTATCAAGGCCCTCATGGAAGAGATCGAGCGAATCAAGGACGAAGGCGTGACCGATGACGAGGTCGAAACTGCAAGAAATCGACTGTTGAGCGGCAAAGTCTTCGAGATGTTTTCCGTCGGCTCGATCGCCTCCGAGATAGGGCAGGCGGAATTCATTGAAGGCGATTACAAACGATTCGAAACCTTCAGCGAACAGATCGAAGCAGTCACCGCGAAAGATGTGCAGCGAGTGGCGCAGAAATACTGCGTTGTATCGAACATGAATCTCCTCTCAGTTCGGCCCAACAAATTTCGATTCAAATACTGGATTGGCGGCGTGATTTATTCACTGTTCAAGTAATCACAGGACGATTCATAAATGATAACAATCAGAGACGTCCGAGTTATCGTGACCTCACCTTCATGCCCGTTGGTAGTCGTCAAGATTGAGACTTCCGAGCCTGATTTGTACGGGCTCGGCTGCGCTACCTTCTCCTGGCGTTACGTAGCCATTCAGGCGGCAGTCGATAGTTACCTGAAGCCGTTTCTTATCGGCCGTGATGTTGCCCGAATCGAGGAGCACTTCCAGGCCATGATGGTTAACGGCTACTGGCGTAACGGCCCGATCCTTAACAATGCCGTTTCAGGCGTCGATATGGCCCTGTGGGACATCAAGGGCAAAGTGGCCGGTATGCCCCTCTACGACCTACTGGGTGGCAAGACCCGAGAGGCCGCGCAGATTTATCAGGGCGTGGGCGGGGCAGACAACGATCAGCTTTCTGACAACGTCGCCGCGATGATGGAACGGGGCATTCACTACTTCCGCCTTGGGGGACATGAAGCAGGTCGCCGGCAACAGCCTCCTGAAGGCGCACTCCCTGGCGTGCCCTACCACCCGCGCCAAAGCACGCGAGGCACATTCAAGGCTCTCGAACACCTCCGCAACAATTTTGGCGACGACATTGAACTGATTCACGACGTCCACGAACGCCTCAGCCCCGCGCAGGCCGTCGAATTCGCCAAGGATGTTGAACAATTCCGGCTTTACTTCCTCGAAGACCTGCTCGCCCCTGAAGACATCGAGTGGTTTGCCAACGTCCGCGCCGTCTGTGCGACCCCGCTCGCCATGGGCGAGCTCTTCGTTCATCCCCGCGAGTGGACGCCACTGATTGCCGGCCGGCTCATTGATTTCATGCGCATGCACGTCAGTCAGATGGGCGGTCTGACTCCGGCCCGAAAAGCGGCCATTCTCGGTGAATGCCACGGCGTGAAAACCGCATGGCACGGGCCTGGTGATGTCTCACCCGTGGGCCATGCGGCCCAGCTCCACCTGGATCTGGTTTCACCCAATTTCGGCATTCAGGAATTCCACGGCATCTCAGACCAGGTCCGGGAGGTCTTCCCTGGCTCTCCGGAAGTAAGAAACGGGTACCTTTACCCCAACGACAGTCATGGGATCGGGATCGATATTGATGAAGAGGCCGCGGCCAGGTATCCACCCAAACCGGAGGTGCCGGACTGGTTCGAATTACGACTGCCGGATGGCTCCATCCAGCGACCGTAGACCTTCTCCATTCCCTGAGTGGCGTCCCAACAGGCCTGAGACTGCCGGCCACTCTCAATGAGCAATCCAATATCCTTACGCCGCGGGAAGCCAAACTTCCATGTTGCGCTAAACTCACAGTTGTCCCGGCTGAATGGAAACAGAAATCAGGCCATGCGATCCAGACCATTCCAGATTGTTTTCGGCACCGCAGCTTGTCTAGCCATGCTTGGGTGCTTTATCAATTGCGCCCTCGAGGAAATCGACGAGCACGGGTGCGAAGATGAGTGTCTATCCTGCGCCTGCAGCGGGGTACTCACTACCAAGCCCGATGCCAGCCCAGTCAACAGTCTGCCGGCCAGGGGGCAGCCGGGCATGGATGCCATCTCCGTGTCAGTAAGCCGGTCGGCGATGATATTCCCGTCTTCCTGCCCGCCACATTTCAGGTTCAGGCCGCCTGACCGCTTGTATCAGCTTCATGCTGCCTATCTCATTTGAGATTCCCACCCGAGGCAGAGCGTTTCAAATGAACGGCTCTGCTCCCGCCTGATTGTGCCAGCGTGACGACGCGCTCTGCCCGATAATTGGCATGAATGCGTTGTGTCCCACCGCATGGTTCTCGAAAAAACTCCCGAGCTTGCTCTGCGCCTCGACCTCGGATGTTACCCGTCCGCATGTGCGGAAGCTTCGCTATGCATTCTGTAGTGCACGCTTCAGCGTGTTTCCTGCTGCGAGAAAACACGCTAAAGCGTGCACTACAAAACGCCCATCGGACTTTTGCCAAGGAAGCTGGCAGCAACTTGTGGCTGCGACTATTGGAATTCACATTACGGACCGCCTGACATGAAAAAGAAGATTCTCATACCCCTAGGAATGGTGATCGTCGGCGCTGCCGCGGCGGCATACTGGGACTATACAAACAGTTGGTCTTATGCAGGCAGATTCATTCCTCAACTCGCCAAGAAGGATGTAAAGGGCGCTCACGCAGATTCCAATCGCCTCTGCACGGCGCACGGCTATCCCGAATCGGTCTGCTTCCGATGCAATCCCTCTGCAGAGCTGCAGAAAAAGTTCGCGGCCGACTTTGACTGGTGCAAAGAGCACACGCTCCCGGAGACGCAGTGTGAAATATGTGACCCCTTCGCCCGCTTCAAAGCGAAGGGCGACTGGTGCCCGGAGCACAAGACTCCCGAAAGCAAGTGTGCCCAATGTAATCCAGCGCTGGCCAAACCGTCCGGGCTTAACCCTCTGCCCCAACTTATTGTTGAACGAGTAGAACAAAATTCAGGCTCCTCCAACTGGTGCGAGCATGGCTTTGAAAAGGGCAACTGCTTTCGCTGTGATCCGAAGCTCGAAACAAAGTTCAAAGAGGCTGAGGACTGGTGCGGCGGGCACAAGGTTCCGGAATCGCAATGCGCGGACTGCAATCCAGGTGTGGAAGCCACGGTCAAAGAACGACTGGCGACCATGAAGGGGACTAAACCACAGTGGTGCGAGCACGGCTTTGGAAGGGGCAACTGTTTTCGCTGCGATCCGAAACTCGAAGCAAAGTTCAAAGAGGCCCAGGACTGGTGTGGCGGGCATAAAGTTCCGGAATCTCAATGCTCAGACTGCAATCCAGATGTGGAAGCCACGGTCAAAGAACGACTGGCAATCATGAAGGTCACTAAACCTCAGTGGTGCGAGCATGGCTTTGGAAGGGGCAACTGCTTTCGCTGCGATCCGAAACTCGAAGCAAAGTTCAAAGAGGCTCAGGACTGGTGTGGCGGGCATAAAGTTCCGGAATCTCAATGCTCAGACTGCAATCCAGATGTGGAAGCCACGGTCAAAGAACGACTGGCAATCATGAAGGGCACTAAACCTCAGTGGTGCGAGCACGGCTTTGGGAAGGGCAACTGCTTTCGCTGCGATCCGAAACTCGAAGCAAAGTTCAAAGAGGCCGAGGACTGGTGCGGCGGGCATAAAGTTCCGGAATCTCAATGCTCAGACTGCAATCCAGATGTGGAAGCCACGGTCAAAGAACGACTGGCAATCATGAAGGGGACTAAGCCACAGTGGTGCGAGCATGGCTTTGAAAAGGGCAACTGCTTTCGCTGCGATCCCAAACTCGAAGCAAAGTTCAAAGAGGCCGAGGACTGGTGCGGCGGGCACAAGGTGCCGGAGTCCCAGTGCGCCGAGTGCAACGCTGACGTAGCGGCAGCCGTGAGAGTGCGTCTGGCCTATCTGAAAGGGCTGAAACCACAGTGGTGCGAGCATGGCTTTGAAAAGGGCAACTGCTTTCGCTGCGATCCGAAACTCGAAGCAAAGTTCAAAGAGGCTGAGGACTGGTGCGGCGGGCACAAGGTGCCGGAGTCCCAGTGCGCCGATTGCAACGCGGATGTAGCGGCAGCCGTGAGAGTGCGTCTGGCCTATCTGAAAGGGACTGAACCACAGTGGTGCGAGCATGGCTTTGAAAAGGGCAACTGCTTTCGCTGCGATCCGAAACTCGAAGCAAAGTTCAAAGCGGCCCAGGACTGGTGCGGAGGGCATAACGTGCCGGAGTCCCAGTGCGCGGACTGTAATGTGGATGTAGCCGCCCTGGTGAAGGAGCGTCTGGCCGAAGTTGGAGAAAGTGCTTCTGCGTATCCTGAACAACGGCCGGAGCCGTCTCTCCAACAGCAATCTGATTTCTGCTCCACACATCTTCTTCGCGTCCGTCTGGCGGGTCTGGACATGGCAAGCAAGGTGGGGCTTGAGTTCGAGGCGGCACAAAAGAGGGCTGTTCGTGAAATCGTCCGCTGCAACGGGGAAGTCATCTACAACACGAATCATCTGGCGCGGCTGTCATCCAGATTCGACGGCATCATCCAGTCTATTTCGGTCGACGTGGGTGGGCAGGTAGAGGCCGGGCAAGTCGTGGCGATTGTCGAGAGTCCTGCCTTGGGAGAGGCCAGAAACGACTATCTGACGGCCGTTGAGGAGCTGAAAGTTGCACAGGCGATCTTCGAACAGATTTCTCATCTTGCGGGGCAGACGCAGGGAATGCTGAAGGCGGCAAAGCCCGGCCTGTCTGCGCAAGAACAGCTCAGGGCATGGCAGCAGTTCCGCGCGGGAAAGGCCCGTTCCACCCTCGCCGCCGCTCTGAACCGAACGGAAGCGGCCCGGATATCTCTGGAAGCGGCCCAAAAGCAGCACCAGCAGCGCAAGCCAGTGGCCGAGGCAACTCGCAGGATGGTTGAGCTCCTTCGCGGCAGCAGCATGTCTGCGAGCGAAGCCCGGGACAAGCTGAAGGATATCAGAGTGGGCGACCCCAAAGCTGCATTGCTGGCAAAGTTGTCAGAGCTGGGTCTTGCGCGTGCGGAATATAATCGTCAGGAGAAGTTGAAGGCTGATAAAGTCGGCACGGAAAAAGCCTGGCAGCATTCGAAGAAGGAATACGAATCCGCTGCGTCCGCCTGGGGGTCGCTGTTGGAACAGACAGAACTTTCGGCCGAGCGGGAACTTCTCGACCTGGATGCATCGTTGAAGAAGTCCGAACAGGAAGTGTCGGCCGCGGAAGCAGAATTCGATTCGCTGCGGCAGGAGCTTGCCGTTCGCAACGAGATGGAACTGCTTCAATCAAAAAAGGGGCTCCGGCTGGCCGAGGCTGCAGTGGCTTCTGCCCGGCGCAGGCTCACGCTTTTCGGTCTCAACGGAGATCAAGTCGAAGCCGGCAGCTTGGAGTCAGTCTCCCGGTATTCACTGAAGGCGCCCTTCGATGGCATCGTCATCGAGCGGAAGGCGGTGAAGGGGGAAGTGAAGAAAAGCGGCGAGACCGTCGCCGTGATAGCCGACCTCTCCACACTCTGGGTCAAGCTGGACGTATTCGAGCGTGAGCTGCCCCGGCTGAAAGTCGGCCAGCCGGTGCGATTCCGTGTGGACGGCCTGAAAGACGTGAACTTTGAGGGCAAGCTGACCTGGCTCGGATCGGAAGTCGACGACAAGACGCGCATGGTCAACGTCCGTGCAGAGATTCCGAACAGCCAGGGTCTTCTCCGAAGAAACATGTTCGGCCGGGCGGCAGTGCTCGTTCACCAGGACGATGAAGTGGTGACGGTTCCGAAAAAAGCCGTCCAGTGGGAAGGCTGCCACCACGTGGTCTTTGCCAAGGTATCCGCCAACGAATTCGTGCCGCGCAAAGTTCGGCTTGGATTTGAGGGGCCGGACTTCTACGAAGTGATGTCTGGTCTGAACGAAGGTGAGTCAGTCGTGACAAAAGGAAGTTTCCTGCTCAAGACGGAGATACTGAAGAGCAGTATCGGGGCGGGTTGCTGCGAGTAGAAAATGCTGAACAGAATCATCGAAATCTCGTTGAACAATCGCCTGCTAGTCATCGTTATGGCGTTGGCGCTAATCGCCGTGGGAGTCGTCTCCGTTCTGCATCTGCCCATGGATGCCTTTCCCGACACCACGCCCGTGCAGGTGCAAATCAACACGGTTGCGCCCTCGCTCAGTCCGTTGGAGATCGAGCAGCAGATCACCTTTCCCGTCGAACTGGCGATCGGCGGATTGCCGGGGCTTCAGACCGTGCGCTCGCTATCCAAGTTCGGGCTGTCACAGGTGGTGGTTATCTTCGATGATGAAACGGACATCTACTTCTCCAGGCAGCTCATCATGGAGCGGCTGCAAACAGCAGAATTGCCTGAAGGCAGCCCGCGGCCCGGTCTTGGTCCGGTCTCGACGGGGCTTGGCGAAGTCTTTCACTATCTCGTGGAAAGCGACAGCCACACGCTCACTGAAATCACCACGGCACACAACTGGATTGTGAAACCCAAACTGCGACAGGTGTCAGGCGTAGCTGAGGTCAATACCTGGGGCGGCTTCGAGAAACAGTTTCACGTCCTCATCGACGCACGGAGGCTCATCAAGCACGGCCTGTCTTTCAGTGAGGTCTTTGAAGCCCTGGAAAGAAACAACCGCAACGTCGGCGGTGGCCTCATATCGCCGAGAGAGGGAGAGTCCATTCTTGTCCACGGCCTTGGTCTTGTCGCTTCCGTGAGCGAGATCGAGAACATCATCATCGAAGCCGTCGATGGTGTGCCCATTCGCATCCGGGACGTGGCCGACGTGGAAATCGGACACGAAATTCGGCGCGCCGTAACGACCGCTCAGGGCAATGGCGAAAGCGTCCTCGGCCTCGGATTCATGCTGATGGGAGAAAACAGCCGTGACATTACCAGCCGCTTGAAGGACAAGCTCGAAGACACCCGGAAAACTCTCCCTCCCGGTATGACCGTCCGCATCGTTTATGACCGCACTGAGCTGGTGGACAAGGTGCTTCATACGGTCGAGGAAAACCTGCTGGTCGGCGCGCTGCTGGTCATTGCTGTGCTGTTCATATTCATGGGCAACCTGCGGGCCGGGCTGATCGTTGCCGCGGCCATCCCGCTGGCCATGCTCTGCGCGTTCAGCGCCATGCTTCAGGCCGGTATCGCGGGGAGCCTGATGAGCCTCGGTGCCATTGACTTCGGACTCGTGGTGGACAGTTCCGTCATCATGATCGAGAACAGTGTGCGCCGCCTGGCCGGGAACAGCGCGGGAAGACCGAAACTCGACGTGGTGCGCGAAGCGGCCATCGAAGTGCGCAAGCCGACCATGTTCGGTGAGCTCATCATCATGATAGTTTACCTGCCCATCCTCACGCTCCAGGGCATCGAAGGGAAACTGTTCCGGCCCATGGCGCTGACCGTTATCTTTGCCCTTGCAGGGTCGATGGTGATCTCGCTCACCCTCATGCCGGCCCTTGCCAGCCTGGTGCTTTCGAGCCGGCCTAAAGAAAAAGAGCTGTTCGTCATTCGTTTTTTCAAATGGCTCTACCGTCCGGCTATCCGGCTCGTTCTTAAGATCCGTCTGCTTGTGCTTCTGGCTGTGGCGGGCCTGGTTGTCTGGGTTGCCGGGCTGGCAATGAATCTCGGCTCAGAGTTCATCCCCCGGCTTGACGAAGGCTCGGTGGTCATCAACACCGTCCGTCTGGCTGGCGTCTCGATTGAGGAATCCGCTCGCTACGGAACTCAAATCGAGAAAGTGCTGCTCGAAGAGTTTT
>Ga0187827_10006563_pt1 | contig 13258 bp, 11 predicted proteins | sample ETNtaG_39_FD_167969 | JGI IMG/M metagenome (GOLD analysis project Ga0187827, IMG submission 167969) | Marine microbial and viral communities from oxygen minimum zone, Eastern Pacific Ocean - ETNP2014_SV_150_PacBio MetaG (Illumina Assembly) | ecosystem: Environmental > Aquatic > Marine > Hypoxic... | reverse complement strand
AACCAGCGCGAAAACTGGGTAATGTAAATGCGAGTATACAAGCGGGGTTGGCTTCAGCTGAGCGTGTATTTAGTATTACTGATGTAAAGTCTAATATTGTAGATGTTCCAAATGCTAAACAAATTATGGATTTTAAAGAGAAAATAGAATTTGAAGATGTATACTTTCAATATGAAAATTCAGATACATCCTCTTTAGAAAGAGTGTCAATTAATATCCCAAAGGGCAATGTTCTGGCATTAGTGGGAAGCAGTGGAGCAGGAAAAACGACCATTGCAGATTTAATACCACGATTTTTTGATGTAACAGAAGGCTGTATTTCACTAGATGGTATTGACATTCGTCAGATTTCAGTAAAAAATCTTCGGAGCCTTATGGGTATTGTAACTCAAGACACCATTCTTTTCAATGATACCATTAGAAACAACATTAGCTATGGGCTCCCAGATGCTGAATTACAGGAAATTAAAAATGCTTCTGAAGCAGCCAATGCTCTGGAATTTATCAATGCATTACCTGATGGATTTGATACTATTATTGGTGAAAAAGGAACTCGTCTTTCTGGTGGCCAACGACAGCGTTTATCCATTGCCAGAGCCATACTAAAAAACCCAGAGATTCTCATATTAGATGAAGCAACATCTGCTTTAGATACGGAGTCAGAACGTAAAGTTCAAGGTGCCATCGATAATCTTGTAAAAGATAGAACAGTAATTGTGATAGCACATAGACTTTCGACTATTACAAAAGCAGACCGAATCATTGTATTGGATAAGGGAGAAATTGTAGAATCAGGAACTCATGAAGAATTACTTTCTAAGAATGGGAAATACAGTAAATTGTATAATATTCAATTTGGTGAAAAAAATCTTAAATGAATTCTGCTGTTATTGTAGCAGGGGGGACCGGTTTCCGTTTTGGGGGAGATATTCCCAAGCAGTTTATTAAAATAGATGATCAGGAAATCCTGTCATATTCTGTTAATACATTCTTAGATCATCCCCAAATAGATGAAGTGATTATTGTCTGTCATCCAGACTGGAAAGAGCATGTTATTACAAATTATCCGAATTGTATAGTGGTTAAAGGAGGCCAGAGACGTCAGGATTCTTCAATGAAAGGTGTTAGCGTTGTTTCGGATAAATCAGAGAATGTTTTGATCCATGATGCAGTTCGACCCTTTGTTTCTAAAAAAATTATTAACGATTGCCTTGCTGCTTTAGCAAGTTCAGATGGATCAGCACCGATAATTAACGTCTCTAACTCACTGATTCAACTGGAAAAAGAAAAGGTAACTTATGTAGATCGCTCTCAAATAAGAGAAGTGCAAACCCCTCAATGTTTTCGAAAAGAACTTATAAGTGAAGCTCTGTCATCTGATATTGAAAGCACTGATGATATTGGGATAGTATTGAGATTGTTTCCTGAATCAAAATTGAGTTTTATACCGGGGAATCGGGATAACTTCAAAATTACGACTGAAAGGGATTTACAGGTGGCTATCCAAATTTTTGATTCCCTTCAGGTATGATCTCTATTGCTATTTTCACTTTTCAACGTAATCACCGATTAATACATTGTCTTGAATCTATTGATTCTTCATCAGTGAGTGAAATTCTTCTTTTCAATGACGATGAAAAAAAAGAATTAGAATTATCCTCATTATCCGTGTCTGCAGAATTGCAGAGACTTATTAAAATTTACAATCCTGGAGATTTTGGATTTTCAGGCCGTGCATTTAGAAAACCAATATATCAAAATAAAGCCATTGAATTAGTACAGTGTGATACCATTTTATTTTCCGATGATGATGGAATATTCAGCCCTGGAGCTGTGGATGCACATTTGGACGGATTAAAAGAAAATGTTTTTTGTGCCGGAAGCATAATTAGAAACCGTTTGCTAAATCGCAAGTCTAAATCAATCTTACAAGGAACTAACTACTCATTTCAAAAGCAGTTTTACAAAGATGTGGGTGGATATGATGAAGCCTTTGTAAAATCACAAGGAGGTGGTGATGTAGATTTCTGGTATCGCATCTACCAGCATGTACAGAAATATAAATTGCCTGTTGCTTTTCTTTCCAATGCCTGTCAAAATGTAACAATACGCAGTGAGCGAAAGAAGACAAAACGGGAAATGGACCCTCGAGAATATACCCTTAAGAAGCACAGGATATCCCAGAGCGGCCCAATGTATAAATGGTTTCCAAAGATTCGAGATAAATCAATGTGGATGCAAATCATAAATGACTAAAATTCGAGTAGGATTGGTGACAGCCTGGGGTGAATGCGGCATGGGCTATATTGCTAAAAACTGGGTGTATACATTTAATAAATACCCGGATAAAATTGATTATCAAATTTATTCCCGGGCATATCCCTGGCTATCGCCCTTTAGATGGCATGGTCCTAATATTATAGATGGCCCGGAACAAATGGAAATTGATCATCCCAAATTCTGGAAATGGGTGGAATCTTATAAACCGGATATTGTCTTATTTCAAGATCAAAATATTTATGGAAAATCAAAAATGCAGGAGGAAACTACCCGCTTGAAAAAAATGGGAATAAAGCTGATTAATTATCCCGATTGGATTCGTCGGGGAGATATTGAAAAGTATAAGGGATTGTATGATGTAAATCTTTCTCACGTTAAGCGGAATCATCTATGGTTGAAGTCTGCAAATCTTGAACAGCCAACCCTTATTCAATGGGGAGTAATCCTGAAAAACTTCCCATTTATTAAACGGAAAGCCAATGATAAAATTAAATTCTATATCAATATTGGCACAGGAACCCGGAGAAAAGGCTATCCGTTTATCCCTAGGGCATTAGAGAAAATGAAAGGGAACTTAATTCAAAGATATATATCTCCTAAAAAACATGATTTCCAATTTCTAGTAACCGCTGTGGAAAACAGTAGTCATAGGATTAAAAAATCTTTCGTAAAATATTTTGAATCAAACCCTCAATGTGAACTTCGTTTTCAAACAGCAGATAATAAAAGTGGAGGATTATTCTCCATTGGAGATGTGTATATCTATCCTACAATAAAAGAGGGGGTTGGGCTCACTATCTCTGAAGCCATGAGTACTGGTATGCCTGTTGTGACATCAGATTACCCTACTATGAATGAATGGTTGGATGACGATGTAGAAGGTCGATTGATTCGACCTGCTAAGATTAAAAGAGGATCTATGCCAATGAACAAGGTGTTAATTGACACTTCACATCTTGCTGAAATTATGATTGATTACACTGATCATCCGGAAAAAGTAGAAGAACACTCCAAAAACGCTAGAAAACGAGTGGAATCTGATTTTAACTGGGATGATCGGGATGAAGATATTTTAAAATTAATTTCTATTTAATTGATTCTCAACCTTTTAAAATCAAAAATAATATTTTTAGGTATATTCCTTGTTGGATTGAATGTCTTATTACGCATCATTTTTTTTTATTTTAATTATTCTGATGTAGTACCTTTAACTGAATATTCTCAAGCATTTCTAATAGGCCTTCGCTTTGATATTGCTACCAGTGCTGTAATTATTCTCCCAATTTTATTATTATCTTACCTTCATTCTGGAATTAGTGGAAAAATTCAAAACGTATATTTTATAATGTTTTCAGTTATTATCACAATATTCTCAATTTCTGATGCGCAGTATTATAAATTGCTTGGTAATCGATTCGATTTTTATGCCATTACCCATCTCCAATATTTTTCTGATCATTTGGGGATATTAAATATGGGTTGGGTATCTTTTTTTGCAATAATAGCATTATTTGTTACAATAATATTGAGCGCATCTTATTATACTTTCAGCGATTCTATTAAAGTGATTTCTTACAAAAGTACCAGACAAAAATTCATTCATTCATTTTTATTATTTATTATTCTTATTGTATGTATAAGAGGTGGAATTCAAAATCGCCCCTTGAAACAAAGCCAATCTGTGTTTTCAAATTATAAATTGGCTAATGATATTGCCACCAATTCCATTTACCGTTTTTACCATTTATTAGATTATTATTTTGAATTGAAAAATAGTGTTTCTCAAAACAACATTCAAAACTATGTTTCACCAACAATAACAATTGAATCTTCAGGTAAAATATTATCAGAATATTTTGGATATTCATCAGAATCATTTTCATTGATTAGAAAACATAATTCCGTATATGTACACCAGAAAAAAAATGTAGTTTTAATCATTGTAGAATCTTTTGCGGCAGATTTTATACATTCTATGGGTTCTATTAATAATGATACTCCATATTTTGATTCAATATTACATAAAGGTGTCTTATTTGATAATTTCTATGCTAATGGAACCCATACTAACGAAGGATTAAGCTCTTTATTAGCGGGATACCCTTTACTTCCACAGGGTGATATTTTGTCACGCCCTGAATTAATAGATGGCATCCAAACCCTCCCAAGTATTATGAAAAATAATAATTATTTTACTAAGTTTATTTATGGAGGCAGGCTGACATTTGATAATATGTTCAGTTTTTTTAATATTAGTGGTATTGATAATTTTATAGGTCGTGAACATTTCCCAGATAAACTTAATCAAACTTACTGGGGTATCATTGATGAACATGTTTATGATACAGCAGTCGAGAATTTACCTGAAAGTCCTCAACCATTCTTCGCTACAATTTTAACTCTCAGCAATCATCATCCTTGGGACGTTCCTTTAGATAGTATTTCTCCAGTAACATCTGGAACAGAAAATATGAATCGAAGAAATACTTTTAGATACACCGATTGGGCACTTCATCATTTTCTAGAGGAAATGAAAAGGATTAATTTATATGAAAATTCTATTTTTATCATCACTGCTGATCATGGACAGTATTTATACAATGACTATGATATTGAACCTCGTAATTTCAGAATTCCTCTATTTATATTAAATTCAGAATTAGAACCTCATATTAATCATACACTGGGAAGTCAAATTGATTTAATCCCAACCATTATGGATTTGATGGGAATCTCAGGCAATATAAGTTCCTTTGGTCGTAGTCTATTAAGGGACGAAAATAATACCCGCTTTGTACCGCTAATCCAAAAAGATTCCCCAGTTTTATTATTTAGTGATCATGCTTATCTCGATTTACCATCTGCTGATCATGGAATCCTTTATAAATTTAAAAATAACCAAATTAACTCTGTTAAATCATCTTACCAGAATGATTCTTATAAATTCCTTGTTCAATCACTTTTATTTACAGCTGATTATTCTATAACTAACTATAAATTTCTCCGTCCATGAAGATTCTTTATATAGCTGTTCACTCTCATACAGGCTGGGGCGCTGAATATTGGTTAACTAAAGCTTTTTCTGATTTACATATTGATGTTGAAACCATTGATTATAGAGTAGAATGTAAATTAAAATCAGATTCAGCATTAAATGAGATCATCCATCAAAAATGTGAAGATTGTGACCTTGTTTTTCTTCAACGGGGGGATAAATTATCGCCGGTTGTTTTTAATAATATTACCATTCCAATCATTTTTTGGAGTACAGAACCACTACAATTAAAAACAGACGTTGATACACTTTTACAAAGTGATATTTTTATCTGGGTTTTTGTTCATTCATACTCGTGCATAGATAAAATTCAATGCGAGTTTTCACATTATAATGATAAATCCTCAGTCATGTATAATGCTGCCCCAAGAGAAATGATTATTTTTAATAACAGAAAAAAAATATTTGCAATTTTTAATCGAAGTTTATCATGGAGAAGAAGAAGGTGGATATGGCCTTCCAGAAAAATGATCACTAGAATGAGCGGTAGATATGGAGAAGAATATTTTAATGATCTGAAAAAATCAAACATAGCAGTAAACATCCATTATTCAACAAATAATTTGGATGATTTTGAATCAGGCATTTTTGAGGCCATGGCATCTGGTTGTGTTGTAATTTCTGAACGATTATATGAACAAACATTAATAGATCTTGAAATGACAGATGCTATAATCCAGGTGGATTCTCCTAAAGAATTAAAAGAAAAACTAAAATTATTGACATCAAATCCAGAAGTTATAAGCAGTTATTTAGATCAATCTAAGCAAGCAATTCAAAAGAACACTTGGCATGACAGGGCACAAGAAATGTACAAAAAATTTCAAGAGGTGTGTAATGAATAATATTCTAATTAGCTATGGAACCCGTCCAGAAATAATTAAGCTCAGTCCTGTCATACGAGAACTAATTGAAAGAAAAATTCCCTTCAAAACTGTTTTTACTGGGCAACACCGGGAATTATATGATGATGTGCAGGACCTTGTCCCCAAACCTGATTACCATTTAGCAATCATGAAAAAGAACCAATCTCTTACCAGTATTATATCTGGAATATCATCGGAATTTGGTGAAATTCTACAGAATGAAAAACCGAATTTACTCATGGTTCAGGGAGATACCGCTACTGTAGCAATATCAGCTCTTATTGCTTTCTATGAAAAAATCCCAGTGGGACATGTTGAAGCCGGATTACGTACTTATGATCTAACAAGCCCATTTCCTGAAGAAGGAAATCGCCAGCTTGTTTCTCGTCTGACAAAATATAATTGGGTACCAACTGAATTGGCAGCCATGCAATTACAAAAAGAAAATGTAGATAATATAATTATAACAGGAAATACAATTATTGATGCCTGTATTAATTTTAATTATCCTGTGTCCTACGATGATAAGATCCTTATTACTCTTCACCGCCGGGAAAATTTTGGTAAGCCTATGGAAAAAATATTTAATGAAATTGAGACCCTGGCAATGGAACACCATGAATTAGAATTTATTTTTCCCATGCATCCTAATCCCAATGTTCAAAAATTGAAGCCAATATTAAAACATGTAAACGTAATTGATCCATTGGGGTATTCAGCAATGATGAAACTTCTCAGCAAGGTGAAATTTGTAATCAGTGATTCTGGTGGTATTCAGGAAGAATGCGCAGCTTTTAAGAAAAAAGTTTTAGTATGTAGAAATACAACTGAACGCCCGGAAGGAATTGATTCCGGATTTGCCAAACTTATACATACCGACATTATTAATCACTTTCACTGGGCAAATGAATCTCCTGTATGGTCAGGTAAAAATCCTTATGGGGATGGAACTGCTTCACAAAAGATCATTGATTCATTGGAATAGTATTGCCGTTCAGCCATACCATAGCCATCCTTGCATATAATAACCATGATCTAACCTATCAGAACATTGAACATCTTTGTTCTATGGGGTATGCGGGAAATATCCTATTATTTGATAATGGGTCTGATCCATCGTTTAAAGATTTTTCAGATAAATTTGGAATTCGTTATCACCGAGAGAAAATTAATATTTATGTTAATCCAGCCTGGAATAATATTTTCACAATGGAAAATTCTCATTATCTGACACTGCTGAACAATGACTGTTTTATTTTAACCCCTACTTATTTTGAGGATATTCTTCCTCATATGGAAAAAAATAAATTTGGCATTTCATCCTGTAAAACAAAAAATGTTCCCCAATTAAAAAATGATCATTTTCACACCAAAGATTATTTTTACTTTGCAAATGAAGATCAACCTTTGAAATATTTTACGCAAGCACGGCGTCAGGGTTGGCTCATGACAATGAATCTGAAAATTTATAAATCACTAGAATATCTAATTCCTGATTACCTAAAGCTTTGGTATGGTGATGATTGGATTTGGAGTCAATTTATAAAAAACAATATAAGGACTGCTATTTATAAAAATCGGTATGCTGTCCACATTAAGAGTTCTTCTATTTCCTCACAGGAAATGCAGAATATTGTGATATTAGATAATGATAATTTATATAAATATGGAGACTGGCATCGTGAAATGTCACCTCTCCTTCATAAACGAACACGCCTTCTTAGTCGATACGTATAACGGCTTCAATGCATTCTTTGATAGAAATCCCCAAAAATCAAAATGTGCACATTTTGTTTTTTACTTTTAATAGGTTATACTATACTAAAAAAACACTTCCTGCATTATTGGAATCTGCTGATACTGCTTCATGCCAGATTCGTATTGTGGATAATGGCAGCACTGATGGTACAGTTGAATATTTACAGAAATTAAGTCATCCACAAATTGAAACGGTAATTTATAATAATAAAAATGAGGGACTTGTAAAACCAACTAAACAATTCTGGAAAGAATCTAATGCAGAATTTGTTGGGAAAATTGATAATGATATATTAGTACCAAAAGGTTGGATAGAAAAATTGGTGGAAGCTCATCATAAAATACCTGAGCTGGGTGTTGTTGGTTTTTGTCATTTTCGCAAAGAGGATTTTAATCAAAATATAGTAAAAAGTAAAATTTATAAAAAAAATGGTATTCATCTTAGACGACAGCCTTGGATTGGAGGGAATTATATTCTAAAACGGGAAATGGTGATGAAAATTATGGGATATAGACAAAGCAGGAAATTATTTCAAAACAGGATTCTTTATGGATTTAATAAGTATCAAGAAAAATTAGCTCAAAATGGGTATTTGAATGGATATTTGTGTAATAAAGAAAAAGAACTATTTTATTGGGACCACCTGGATGATCCTAGACATTCCTATTTTTATATGAATGAAGAGTATTATAAAGTCCGAAATATGTCTAAATCAGATATAATAAACTGGTATAAAAAAGATGCTGAACAATTATTGGAAAATTATTAATTTTGATTTTCCCAGATAAAAATAATGCTCTAAAATCATCGGCATTTTATTTTCTTTATGGTATTAGTTTCTTTGCATTATTCAGAATTCTATTTCTAATTATAAGTGGGAATTTTGAACAATTACCAATGAGGAATTTATTTACTATTTTGATACATAGTTTCCGATTTGATCTTGCCACGATCGGATATTTTGTTTTACCAATCCGGATAGTGATAATAGCAAGTAATATACCCATATATAAAAAAAAATCAATTTCCATAATTAAAGTTATAATTAATTATTATACCCTGTTTATTATTGGAATTTCTACTACAATTATTATCTTTGATTTTGGTTTTCATCATGAATTTTATACCCGAATAAATTATTTAGCGTTTGAATATTTAGATTTTTTTGATGTCACTTTCAATACAATTATTAATCAATTCCCATATAATCTATTTCTTGCGATAATCCCAATTTTTATTTTTTTCGAATTACGTTTTTTCAATAAAAAACTGTCCAAAATCTCATTGCCATTATATTCAAATATATTTCAATGGGCAGGTTATTCTTTTCTATCTTTAATTATTCTTATTATAATAATGCGAGGAGGATTCCAAAGCAAACCACTTAATTTTTCTCATTCTAATATTTCTCAGTATAGATTTGTAAATCAATTAGTGATTAATCCTGTGTGGAATTTAGCTTATTCTTATCAATCTGCTTTGAAAGAAAAATCTTCGAGTAGATTAGTTTCTATCCCTATTTCTATTGAAGAATCTCTTCAGATTGCTAGAGGTAATATTCAAGAAAAAAATTCAACTTTAATAAGGGATGATTACCCCCTTCTTAGAACAACTAATTCAATAAATCAAAAAACTGATTATAATGTAGTGATAATATTAATGGAAAGCTTTGCAGGTCATTACGTAGGAGCACTGGGCAATAAAAAAAATATTACTCCTGAGTTTGACAAGTTATCCAAAGAAGGCCTGTTATTTACACGCATGTTTTCAACTGGATCTCGAACAAACAGGGGAATGTCAGGCACCCTTCTATCATTTCCTGCGATCCCCAGATTTCAATCTATTTTCAAGGATCTATCTATTAATCAGGAATTTTCATCTCTAGCAAATGTTTTAAAACAAAGAAATTATTCGTCCAGTTTTATTTTCTCCGGTGATTTAAATTATGATAATATGGAAGGATTCCTTTCAACACAGGGATATGATAAATTTTATGGGGAAGAACAATATAAGGAAGATGCTTTTTCAACCAGTTGGGGAGTTTCAGATGAAAATTTATTTAAAAGAAGTTTTCAAATTCTCTCCAATGAACAGGAGCCATTTTTCTCTACCATCCTTACAATAAGTAATCATCCTCCTTATTTATTCCCAGAGAACTCACCTTTTGATCGAGTTAAAACAACTAAAAATGAGAATCGCTTGAATGCATTCAAATATTCCGATTGGGCTTTAGGTAATTTTATATCTGAGTTTAAGAAATCATCTCTATATGACAGAACAATATTTGTTATTTTAGGAGACCATGGGTTTATATCAGATGATTTTGATCAGAATACTTCAATTGAGTTGGCCTCTTATCATATTCCCTGTCTTATATTGGCTCCAGGGTTAAAACAAACTATTAATCAACGAATTGTAAGTCAGGTTGATATCATTCCTAGTATTTTAGATTTACTGGGTGGAATCTTTACTCATCATTCATGGGGGAATAGTATGCTTAGTAATATTGAGGAAGAGACTGATTTTGCAATTATGGTTCCTTCAGGTATAAATCATATTGCTGGAATGGTTCAGAATAACACTTTTTTCATCTATAATTTTCAGGATGAACCGGAATGGTATGATATGGGGAATTTCCCATATCACTATCAATTAATGAAAATAATAAATATAGAAAATAATCATTTAGAAATGGAAAAAACAATGCTTGGATTATTCAAGATAGCTTCTCATACATTAAACACATATAAATGTGGCTTAGAATTTAATAAATGAATAAAGTAACAGCTTTCATTCCCGCCCGTGGCGGAAGCAAAGGAATATCCAATAAAAACATTAAAAAATTTGCAGGAAAGCCTCTTATTGTCCATAGTATTGAATATTCCTTGGATAGCAAATATGTTGATGAAGTAGTAGTGTCAACAGATAACAGCAAAATATCCAACATTGCGCAGGATACTGGAGCAAGGATAATCAAACGACCTCCAGATCTTGCAACTGATACATCCACTACTGAAAGCGCCATTGAACATTTTATTAATTCAGCGAAACAAAAACCAGATATAATTGTTCTGCTTCAGGCAACTAGTCCCCTTCGGCCAAAAGGTTCATTAGACAAAGCATTAAATCATTTTCAAAAAGGCGGGTATGATTCACTCCTCAGCATCTGTCCAACACACCGCTTTTTCTGGCGCATTAAGGGTGATAATATTGCTTATGCTGAATATGATTACATGAATCGACCCAGACGTCAGGATTTAAGCCGGGAAAATATGCGTTATGTTGAGAATGGTTCTATATATATATTTTCACGCGAGCATTTTGAAAAAACAGGAAATCGGTTGGGAGGAAAAATCGGTTATGTTGAATGGCCTGAGAATTGTAGTATAGAAATTGACACTATTACAGATTTCGAAATATTAGGGAAAATATTTATGGATATAAACAAATAAGATGATATTTATTTTTTCAGCTTTGAAACAATTATCACCACTAACCCTGCAATAACAAACGCAGATAATCTGGGAGTCACTATTTCTGCAAATACAGGAATAATTGTAAACAAAGTCCCGCAGATCAATCCTGCTAATACCCCTTCTTTCCGAACACCCTTCCACCAAAGACTAAGCACCAGTGTTGGACCAAATGCAGAACCCAATCCGCCCCAAGCATAAGAAACCATTTCAAATACTAGATCTTTAGACTGCCAAGCCATATAGAATGCAATAACACCAATAATAATAGTTAACAGTCTACCAATTTTAAGCAGTTCACTTTCCGTGGTATTTTGTTTGAAATATTTCCGGGTAATATCTTCTGTAAGCACTGTAGTGGAAACCAAAAGCTGAGAATCTGCTGTAGACATCATGGCGGCAATAGCTCCGCTGATAAAAATTCCTGCAAGCCAGGCAGGTAAAAGACTTTTCGCCATAATAGGCATAAGTTTCTCAGGGTCGGGAAGTTGGCTGATTTCAGTAATTGGAATCCCATTAAAGCTCAGCAGTCCATTTTCAATTAGACCTGCTCCAATAAGACCAATAAACATAGCACCAAAAAATGCCGGAACAGCCCAAGCATAGGCAATCTTCCGACTGACTGCAATATTTTCTGCTTTATCAATGGCCATATATCGGGCAATCAGATGAGGTTGTCCAATATATCCCAGCCCCCATGATAATCCTCCTATAGCCGCAGCCATTGCTGCAGCACCAGTTTTGCCGCCATACAAAGTTGACCAATCCATATTAAGATTTGATCCAGTTCCTGATAGTTCTATCCAGCCAACCAGAGGAAGAATTACCAGGGTTCCAATCATAATAATCCCCTGTATCAGGTCGGTCCAGGCGACTGCCAGGAACCCCCCCATGAGTGTATAAAAAACAATAATAACAGCTCCCAGTATCATTCCCTGCATCTGACTTATTCCGAAGGTTACATTTAGAACTTTACCGGCACCTGAAAACTGGGCGGCTACGTAGAAAGTAAAAAAGAAAGTTATAATAAGTGATGAAATCAAACGAATCATTCCACTTTGATCATCAAATTTTTTCTCAAAGTATTCCGGAAGAGTAATAACATTGTATTTTTCAGTTGCCAGGCGCAAAGGATATGCCACAATGAGCCAGGATAAAATTATTCCTCCTATACAGCCAACTACCGTCCAGATTTCAAGCAGACCAGCTATTAGAGCTGCTCCAGGTAGCCCCAGTATAAGCCAGGCAGACTCTCCTGATGCCCGCTCTGAAAATGCAATAACAGTGGGGCCTAATCGTTGCCCACCCAAAGCAAAATCTTTCAGGTTGTTAGTAATTCTAGCAGTGTAAAAACCTACAAACAGGATAATTACCAGATAACAAATAAATCCAATAGTTACAGCATCCATATATTTCCTTTTATTTTAAAAGAAGAAGATAAAAAGAAATTATTTTTCTAGAAAAGTGAAATTCTAAATGAACGTATATTTTACACCTTCAATATCAGTAAAAATGCAGGGAAAAATCAAAATATTTATTACAGGTGGGACTTTTGACAAAGAATACAATGAACTGACGGGCGAATTGTATTTTAAAAATTCCCATATGTATGAACTCCTTGAACTTGGTCGATGCCGACTGGATGTTGATGTCGAAACCCTTATGATGGTGGACAGCATAGAAATGTCAAAAATAGAGCGCAACTACATCATTCAAAAATGTATTGAAGAACCCATAAAGCAGATTATTATAACACACGGAACCGATACCATGGTAAAAACGGCTCGAATCTTAGCGGAAGCAGATATTGATAAAACTATAGTTC
>Ga0187827_10006561_pt1 | contig 13266 bp, 9 predicted proteins | sample ETNtaG_39_FD_167969 | JGI IMG/M metagenome (GOLD analysis project Ga0187827, IMG submission 167969) | Marine microbial and viral communities from oxygen minimum zone, Eastern Pacific Ocean - ETNP2014_SV_150_PacBio MetaG (Illumina Assembly) | ecosystem: Environmental > Aquatic > Marine > Hypoxic... | reverse complement strand
CATCTGCTACATGGCCATTCGAGCCTTCGCGGAGACGGACCAAGAGAAGCGGCTGACGAGCCGAGGCAAGAAGGAATTGGAAGCGCTCGATCAGTCCCTCCGATTGCCTGACGGTATGAGTGAAGAGGAATTCTTCGATAGCGTCTGCCCACCTCTGCCGCCAAATTTCGAGCCACAGGAAGACGAACCCGAGGCCGTCCGAGCCTTCCTCGCCCAGAGGCCGTTCAAGCAGAAGGCTCGTGAACAATGGACTGAGAAAGAATGGCGGATGCATCGATGGGCCTACCGTAACCTGACGGAAATGGTCGACGCAGAAATCGGTGTCGTTCTCGATGCGCTCCGTGAGAGCGGCCTGGAAGAAAACACGGTCGTTGTCTTCACCAGTGACCATGGCGACCATGACAGCTCGCACCGGATGGAGCACAAGACGACACCGTATGAAGAGGCAGCCCGGATTCCTTTCATCGTGTCTCAGCCTGGTGTCACGCCAGCCGGAACGGTGAATACAACCCACCTCATTTCGAATGGCCTGGACTTTGTTCCGACCTGTTGCGATTACGCGGGCATCGAACCGCCGGAAGATCTTTTGGGCCGCAGCTTCAGGGGGATTGCCGAAAGTCAGGCTGTTGATGAATGGCGTGACTTCCTGTTGATAGAATCAGAAGTCAGCCGGGCCATCGTCACGCAGGACTTCAAGTACATTCTCTACGATGAAGGCGAGAGCCGTGAGCAGTTGATTGATCTCGTGGACGATCCGCACGAGACCCGGAATGCCGCGAGGGATGATGGGAATCGTGATACATTGGAATCGCTGCGGCGAATGCTCCCGTAGGGCGACATGTTCGCTGCCATGCAAGGCAATCATCCGGCCTCCACCGGCACCTCATCCAGATTCTCGTAGACCTTCCGCACTGCAGCGGCGAAGGCATCTACCTGCCGGTCACCGTTCGGTGGGCGATGAGTGTTCACGTTCCAGAGGCAGGTATCCACGCAATCCTGTGCGACCGGGAACTGCGCTACGTCGTAATTGACCTCGCGTTTGCAGTGGCCATCAGTCCAGGGCGAGCCCTTCCCGTATGCATTCTTCGCTTGAAAGACTGAATGGGCCGGCAGCATCCAGTTGGCCCGGCTCATGGTGAGTCCCTCGGCGCCAAGCGCTTTGGAAACCGCGTTGGTGAGATCGCTGAGCTTGACTCCGCGTTCCTTTGCATATGCCGGTTCCGTACGGACGACGTATGCGTACCCGTTAGTGGGCTGATCATCACTGGTGAAAGACGGCACAAGATGAGGTGTTCCTTTCAATGCTTCACTCAGGCGATACCAGTTGGCCCGGGCATGCTCGTTGGTCTTGTCGAGTTTCCGAAGCTGGCTGAGCGCGAAGGATGCGGCGAGATCCGAAGTGCGATACATCCAGCCGAGGCCGTAATCGTGAAAATCACGGCCTGCCTCCGGTGGGCGCATGTCACTGAAGCTGGTTACGGCTTTTCCACGCTGCAGTACTTCATCGTTGCTCGTGACAAAGAAACCGCCTTCGCCGCCGCAGAGGTTCTTGTTCTGATTGAGACTGAAAGCCGCGGCGTCACCGAAATTACCGACCTTGGTTCCTTTCCAGGTTGAGCCGTGGGCCTGGCACGCGTCTTCGATGACCTTGAGATTGTGCCGGTCGGCGACATCCTGAATGGCATCCATATCGCAGGCGATTCCGAAGTAATGCACGACGAGGATGCCTTTGGTGGAAGGAGTGATCGCTGCTTCGACGGACTTGGGATCGATCATCATGTCGTCCCAATCCACATCCGCGAAAACTGGGATGGCGTTGTGATGGACGATAGCCGTCGCGGAGCTCGTCCATGAAAGGGCTGTCGTAATGACTTCGTCTCCGGGCCCAATGCCGCAACCGGCGACACACAGGTGAAGAGCAGAGGTGCCACCATTGGTGGCCATGACGTGCTTCGTGCCGTTCCATTCAGAGAACTCGCTTTGCAGCAGTTGGACGTGCGGGCCGGAAGCATGTTTGTCCTGTCGCAGTGATGCGAGGACCGACTCTTCATCTTCTTTGGTGATCTCCGGCCACGTTCGAAATCCGATATCGTCAGGAACGACCTTTGGGCCGCCGTTGATGGCTAGTTTGGACATGGGTCAAGATTGGGAGGATGTGGGAAGAATGGAATGATTGGGTGATGGAGTTTTGGAGTGATGAGCCATCGGTCGAGCATTGGATGAGAGACCGCGTCGCGCCCTATGCACTTACTCATTACGTATTACGCATTACTCTTTACGTGTTACGCCTCACGCCTCACGCAGTCGGCTTGGCTTGTTCAAAAATTGTCTTCGGATTGAAGAGCTTGCCGCTGCGATGGGCAACAAAGAGTGCGGCTACCACTTCGGCGTCGAGGGATTTGCCGCCCAACTTGCTCATTTCGAGCAGGGCCTCCTTGGTCGGTTTGGTATTACCTTCGTCGTCGGGCATGTTCATCAAGTGGTCGAGAACATTGGCCACGGCGACGATCTTGGCTATCTGCGGGATCTTGTCACCGGTGAGACCTTCCGGGACACCCGATCCATCGACCTGTTCATGGTGGTGTTTGATGCCAGGGATCACGGCCTCCATGCCAGGCATATTTTCCAGGAGCTTCACGCCCAGCAGAACGTGCTCTTCGACCTTGGTGCCCTCTTCATCCGAAGAGTCTGTCGCTACTTTGCCTATATCGTGGAGGAGCGCCGCGAGCTGGACGTTCTGACTATCAGTGTCGCTGAGTTTCAACTGCTCAGCGGTTGCGGCCGCGTAGGTGCATACTCGCTCCGAATGCCCCTGCGTTTCCGGGCTGTTCATCTCCACCGCGGCAACGAGCGTGCGAATGGCGCCGGCCATCATCTTTCGCTGCTGGGCCTGGGCCAGAACATTCTGAACGGCGACCGACGCCTGAAAACCGATGGCGGTAACAATATCCAGATCCTCTGGTTTAAATGGATGATCCACATCCTGCGATTCGAAATAGAGAATCCCGATGATCTGATCCCGCGAAACCATCGGCACACAGATCACCGAATGAATGCCCTGGAGGACGATACTCTCTGTCTGTTTGAATCGTGCGTCCTGCGCGGCATCGCTGGTAAGGACCGCACGGCCGTGTTTGAAAACGCTGCGAACGATGGTCCTGCTAACCTTGACGTCTTCGCCCTGTTCGATGCCGAAATGGGATCTTGGAATTAAGCCGCCTTTTGCATCACGCAGGAAGAGGATGCCTATCTTGGCGCGAATGCCCTCCGCTGCGATCTTTAGAATCTTCTCCATCAGCGGTTTGAGGTGCGTCTCACCACTGATGGTCTTCGAGAGCTCGAGAAGAAGGCCGAGATGAACGGCGACATCTTCGCCGGACCCGGCAGCCCGGATCTCACCCAATTGTTTGCGGTCGAGATTGAGCTTGATAGTCGCCTGAAAATCTTCTTCTGAAAACTCCTCTTCACCTGCTTCCGCTTCCTCCTCTTCCTCATCAAAGGGGTCTTCTATTTTCTCGCCATCATCGTCTTTGAATGAGACCCCCAGAACCGGAGACGAACTCTCTTCTTCCTCTGCCTCTTCATCTTCAAATACGATAACTGTGCTGCCGATTCGGATCTTGTCGCCGACACGGAGGAGCTCCTCCTCGATCTTCTCTTCATTCACAAAGGTGGCGTTGCGGCTGCCGAGGTCGCGTACAAAGCACATCTCGCCGATCCGGAACACTTCAGCGTGATTGCGGCTGGCAGCGTTATCAAAGAGCTGAATGCCACATTCAGGGTCTCGGCCCAGGGATACGGGAGATTCAGCCACTGGTACTGTCTGGTCTCTGTTTGGTCCGGTTTTGATCCGAAGGTTTGGCATATTGGGTCCTCTCAATCCATCTCGGTGTCAGCCTTGTAATGCGGGCGCTCCGCGACCGCTTCAATGGCTGCTGCTTTCAATTCGGCAGGCATCAGTCGTCCATCATCCATCCGATAGACCGCGTCGGCCTGCGCCGCGAGATGATGTTCGTGCGTAATCAACACAAAGGTCTGCTGATACTCCTGATTATAGTCCAAGATCAGTTGAAAAATCTCCTCGCTTGTTTTCGGGTCAAGATTGCCCGTTGGTTCGTCACAGAAAACCAGCTGCGGTGAATTCATCAACGCCCTGGCGATAGCGACCCGCTGCTTCTCTCCACCCGAAAGCTGATTCGGCCGGTGCGACAGGCGTTCGCCCAGACCGACCCGGTTCAAAATCTCCTCCGACCGCTTCACGGCCTGACTGCGGGGCATGGTCCGGCCGAATGGCCCAGACCCGACAAGTGCAGGCAGCATCGCGTTTTCCCGGGCATTCAGATCTGGCAGAAGGTGAAACATCTGGAAAACAAATCCCCAGTCGGATGATCGGAGAGACGCGCGCTTTCTTTCCTTTAGATTCGTAATATCTTTTCCTTGGTATTCCAACCGGCCCGAGCTCGGCCTGTCGAGCAGACCGAGGATGTGAAGCAGAGTGCTCTTCCCCACACCGGACGGGCCAATAATAGCCACAATCCGACCCCGCTCAATGGTGAGATCGACTCCCTTCAAGACGACGACTTTGGTGCTGCCGTCTTCATAGGTCTTGCGGATATCGATAGCTTCAAGAATGGGCTCAGGAGATTGGTCTGCAGCCACGCGTTCCCCTTGGGAGGCTCAACTGGCCTTGGTGTACGGGACGTCACCGACCTCGGCCTGCATCTCATGCAACTTGGCCGTCAATTCCTCTACCAGGTCGGCGTATTCCGGGTCGTGATAGACACTGTTCATTTCGAGCGGGTCGATCTCGAGGTCGAACAGTTCCCATTCCGGTTCTCTGGGATCATCGACCGCACCGGGCTGGTCGAGCGCGTCTGCGTAGTAGTAGATGAGCTTGTAACGATGGGTCCGGAGCCCGTAGTGCGCGTACACATTGTGATGGGACAGGTGCATCCAGTAGCGGTAGTACATGGCCTTGCGCCAGTCTTCGGGAGTCTGCTTCTGAAGCAGCGGACGAATGGATCTGCCCTGGAATTCTTCGGGGATTTCTACGCCCGCGTAATCGAGAAACGTGGATGCAAAGTCCGCGTTCAGGATCATGTCGTCACAGACGCTGCCGTCCTCGATCTCTTTCGGATAGCGGATCACGAACGGCATGCGCAGCGATTCTTCATACATGAATCGCTTGTCATACCAGCCGTGGTCCCCGAGGAAGAAGCCCTGATCGGACGTGTAGACCACGATGGTATTTTCGGTAAGACCCTCCTCATCGAGGTAGTCGAGCATGCGCCCAATATTGTCATCGACGGATGCGACGCATCGGAGGTAATCCTTGATGTATCGCTGGTATTTCCACTTGGTTTCTTCCTCTTCGCTGAGACCCTCTGGGATGGGGAACTTGAGATCCCTTTCATTGAAATCGCGGCTTATCCGCATCTTCGCCTCCCGGGCTGCAGAAGCGCGATTGCTGTAATCATCCCAGAGCGTTTCGGGCTCGGGGATATCGATGTCTTCATACATGTGCATGTGCTTTTCGTCGGGGGACCATTCACGATGCGGCGCCTTGTGATGGCACATCAGCATGAACGGCTTCTGCCTGTCACGCTGCCTGAGCCAATCGAGTGACATGTCGGTGATGATATCGGTCGCATATCCCTTGAATTCTTTTTCTTCGCCCATGTCATACATCACAGGATCGTGATAGAGGCCTTGTCCGGGCAGCACGCACCAGTAATCAAAACCGGTCGGATCGGCATTCCCGCCGTGTCCCAGATGCCATTTGCCGATGACAGCGGTCTGGTACCCGTTGGCCTGAAGCAGCTTCGGGTACGTGGTGATGCGACCATCAATTTTACTGGACAGGGTGGTGACGTTATTGACGTGGTTGTAGGTGCCCGTAAGGATGGTTGCCCGGCTCGGAGTGCAGATGGAGTTTGTGCAGAAGCAGTTATTAAAGAGCATGCCCTCATCCGCGATGCGGTCCATGTTGGGCGTCTCGTTTATCCGGCTGCCGTAGCAGGTCATGGCGTGCGACGCGTGATCGTCGGTCATGATGAAGAGAATGTTCGGCTGTTGGCTCATTGATGCCTCGGAGGAACGGGATGCTGTGAATGTTGTTTGGGCGGCATCGTATCGGGAATGATCAGGATTGACTAACGGCGGCTTAGAAGTCTGACCGGAATCAGAAGCCAAGTTTCAAGGATTCTGGGTTCAGAGGGATTCTGGATACTGGATTCTGGATGCTAGATGCTGGATGCTAGATGCTGGATGCTAGATGCTGGATGCTGGATTCAAGGATTCTGGATTCTGGATTCAAAGAGGATTCAGTGTCCCTGTGACATCCTTTGGAGTGCGCCGACTTGTCGGCGCTTTCATTTCTTGAAGCTCTTAAGTTCTCGACAAGTCATAGGCAACGAAAAGTGAAAGCGGTGACAAGTCCCAGCACTCCACAGGAGTCTGTCAGCGAGTTGGCGTTGACGTGAATCCAGAATCCCTCTGAAGCCAGCATCCAGCATCCAGCATCCAGAATCCCTCTGAAGCCAGCATCCAGTATCCAGTATCCCTATGAATCCAGAATCCCTCTTGAATCCCAGCATCCAGCATCCAGAATCCTTGAATCTCGAACTCTAAGCTCTGCCCTTGAAGCTCTGTGAACCATGAACGATCACAAATTCGCCGCTATTCAGCTCGATACTATTGCCTGTGAAGTAAACCATAACGTCCATAAGGCTATGATCTGGACGCGCCGTGCTTTCGAGGAAGGTGCGGATTACGTCTTTCTGCATGAAGGGCTGACCGCTGATTACACACCTGAGCCGGTCCGGTATGGGCGTCCGCTGGACAGCACGGAAGTGTTCGGGTTCTGTTCGTTGGCGAAAAACTATGGCGGGTATGTCGCACTTGGTCTGAACGAGGTTTTCGAGGGGCGCCCCTACATATCCATGGTGTGGTGCGGGCCTGAGGGAGTGATTGGTGTCTATCGAAAAAGCTACCTTTGGCCGCACGTGGATGACCTGGACGAATGGTTGAAAGAATATGTGCCGATTGAACAGGGCTACCGCTGCGAACGCGGCTTTGTTGCCGCCGGGGGCGGGACGATTGTGATGCAGGTCGGCGAGCTCCGCATCGGCTGCATCATCTGTGCGGACGGAGGGGATCCCCTTGCATGGGAAACATTCGAGAAGGATCGGCCGGACCTGATTTTCTGGCAGAACAATCGCGGCAACGTCGCCAAAGACAAGCGCGCTTTTGAAATGGTGGAAAAGCTGAAGACGCCAATGGTCCTAACCAATCGCGTCGGGTTCTCTTACCATCACTTTCAGGCTGGCGGCTCAGTGATGATAGCAGAGGACGGAACCGCCATTGCCACAGCCAGTCAAGAGGGTGAAGAAGATATGATCTGGTGCCAGTATCGGGAACTGAAGCGTCACGAGTAAAACGTAATGCGCAATGGCGCGCTCTCTCTTCATCTCTGCCCTGCCGTCATCCCACCGCGTGATCGAAGGTGAACTGGATGCCTGCCAGCCATTTGCTCAAGTCACCAGTCGGGTCCACTCGAATCCACTTGATCTGGCCGAGCACGGTTTTCTCGCCCTGGCCGCTGACGTGCATGCGGATCTGGATCATTTCACCGACTCGTAACGGCCGCTGAAGATGTATCTGGCATCCGCCGGCGGAGATGTCCAGTACAGCGCCGTCGAGCTGTCTGTCCTTGGGGCCGCCGATGACCTGATAGGTACACGGATAATTGACCTTGTGCCGCTCATGTTCCCGACCCTCTTGGCCGCCTGGCGGCTTGGTTTTGTCCTTCTGCCGCTCTTCCAGTTCCAGGAGTCCGAGTTCCTTTTCGATTTCCGGGTCGCCGTCCTGAATCCTGAGGAGGAGCAGATCGATGTACAGGCGTGCCTTCTTCAATTCTTCGAGAGGCATCTCGCTCAAGATCTTTCGCCAGTCATCACGCATGTATTTCACGTCGGCCTTGAAAGTAGATCTGTATTATACGCGCTTTTCTGTACGGGTGGCTATCCGAAGAGAGGTTTTACATGAATGAAACACCAAACATCCTGTGGTACTGCAGCGATCTTGTGCCGACGCTATACGAATCGCTGGGGATGGAGATCCCTTTTTATGTGCAGGGAAAATCGCTGGTGCCCCTGATGAAAGGGGAGTCGCCTCTTCACGTGCATCGTGAACATGTCCGGACGGAGTTCTTCGGTGCCATCGATCATTCTGATCAGACACATGCCACGATGTATCGCGACCGTAAATGGAAGTTCATAAATTATCACAGCAAGGACCTGTTCGAGCTTTACGATCTCGAAAACGATCCCTGGGAGCACCACGATCTGTCTGAAGACCCAGGCCATCAGTCCATCAAGTGGGATCTCATGAGGCGGAGCTTCGATACGCAGCGGCGATCGGCGTCTGCTCGACTGGGCCGATTCCAACGCACGCCACGTGGCAGACGTCGATCACTGTCACTACACGACCGAAGAATTCTCTTCATACAACTATCCGCGAGAAAAAAAGGTCGGCGGCATCTGCGATTACAAGGGATTCGTGCACTGGGCATCGGGCGGGCGCCGTGCCTACAACTCCGCGGCCGACGCCATGCTCTGGCATCACTACATGACAGGAAATGCTCGCAGCCTGACGCCTGCCCTCGAGCATGGCGAGCTCCTGTTGTGGGATGGAAGGCCTCTCCCGCATCGTGAAGGCTCAGGCCGCGCCACCAGCGCGGCCGCGCTTTACTTCAAAACATGGGACAACGCTTACCTTGAGTTCCTCGAAAAGACCGTGGAGCGCCTGCTGAGTACCCAGCGAGAAGATGGCTCGTTCCCGCAATGGGAAGACTTCGCGCCCTACCTGCAGCGTTACGTCGACGTCACCCAGAGCAGGCGCGGCATGAAAGCGATGATCCGTTGGCTGATTGGATACTCTCCCGTCCGAATCCGCCGACCGGTTATCACGCCAAGACGAACATCCTTGCGCACGCGTCCATCTACTCAGGCGGTGCGAAATGCCTTTCTTTCGCGGCGTACGCGGTCGCTGATTTCACTGACAACCTCTACCAGGGCAGCGACCCTCGATACCAGGGCGTTTCGATTCCGAATCACACCAACCTGCATCAGTCGTACTTCATGCAGGAAGTTCTTTATTACCTGTACGCGCTCAACACACTTGGCCAAGCACCATCGCCAGCGAAGCTCACGCGGACGTCCATCCGCTGCCTGTCACGGGAGAAAGTGGATGGCAAAGAGACCTATGTCTTCCACACACGCATCAGGCAGAAAGAGGAAGGGCCATTCACGCTGAGCATCCCGGTCAGGGGCTACGAAAAAATGTCTTACACCGCGATACTCACACCGCTCGGCGACGGCAAGGAACTAGAGAGTTCTGCGAAGACAGAACCTCTGTCAAACTCCGTCAGAATTCTCGGGCGGCGAACAGGGGATACCGCCCCGGGTCGCATCCGTGCTGCGGATTTTTGCAGAAATTCGGATTCGAACAGTCCAGGTATACCCCGTCGGTTCCGGTCGCGTCCATGGTCTTGTCCACCACATGGAGCAGGAAATCGCCCCAGGTCGAGCTGGCATTGCAGAGGCTGCCGTAGCTGAGTTGCTTTTTGCTCGCCCAGGGATGCTGATGAAAAGGGTGCCGCTGCCACTCATTCTTCATCAGGTTGTACTCGGTTGTCCCGGTCTGCGTGTAGTTGAGCGCGTAGTAAGAGAGGACGGTCTGCCAGTTGTTGGCCCGCAGCAGTGAGACCTTCTCTTTCATTTCGGCTGGTTTCGTCGGCAAGTGGCAGAATGCTCCCACGTGATTCGACCAGAGAACACCGATGTTCCTGCAATTCTCGGCTGCCCAGCCCGCTTTGACGTACGAATTCAAATTGATCGCGCTGATGAATGCCTGCCGCCAGTCTCGCCATCCTTTGGGCATAGGCCGAACGGGAGTCGCCATAAAACCGAAGGTAAAGGTCACTGGTTTCTGAAGCGTGTATTCCTTGTCAATGATCCGGAGTATGAGGTCCGTGCCATCTATGGTCCGCAGAAGTTCGACAGCCCGGCTCTCGTCCGAATTCCTCCAATCCTGGCTGTGTTCTGAGAACCAGGCCAGCCCGACTCTTTCATTCCCAATCCAGATGTACGGAACAAACGGAAGCCGCTTCGACCAGCCAGCGGGGCCGATCCCACCTGCATCTGAAAGATCGTTCCAGGCGCCATTGGCGTGATGGTAAAGAGTCGCCGCCTTCGTGAATGGGATTCGAAGTGTCAGGCTCCGGACGCGCATCGGCACGTCGCACCGGAGTGTCAGGTCGATTCGCATGAAGCCGTCGTATTCGATTCGGGTCTTGGCCTTCGCATCGATGGGTGAGAGTGAGCCCATCCAGTTTTGAGCAACCGCAGCAGGTGTCTTCTCAAAAGTTTCCTCTGGTGAAAGGCTCAAGTGAGCAGGATTGCGGTCCTGCACCCCCAGCAACAGTTCGACGGGTGCGCGGAGCAGATTCTCCCCCTGGGACGTTACTCCTTTCAGAATCGAAGGGGCTGCCAGGTTGTAGGCGCGCCCCCAGACTCTTACGGCCTCGTCATCCTGAGCAACGGGAGTCCATGGCGGCAGAACCTCGTCTGTCTTTCCAAGGCTGTTCCCTATCCATCCAGGAATCTGAGGCACCTCGTAAGTGATGCGCCCCGTCCGGATTCTCTTGCCGGTGGAGTCTTGCAGAACCACTTCGACTTGGGCACGGCCGGGCGCAAACTTTCCCAGATCCAGTTCAGGCCGGACGACGCCTTCAACAACGGCCGGAACAGATTTGCTCACGGTCTTGTCGCCCTGAACAACACTCAACTGCAACGTCCCCGGCTTACCAGCCATCAGTGTCCGAGAGCCGCGATAATCCGCGCTCACGACGAGCCTCTGTTTCCCGAAGTGCACGTATGGGGCAAGCTGAATCTCACGGCTCTGCCGGAAAGGGATCTCGGCAGGGCTGGAGACCTGGTCACTGCCGTAGGCTTCGTAGAGGGCCCGAATCTCTTTCCCACTCAAGGGGCGAGAGAAGATCAGAACATCATCGAACCAGGTGGCGCCGGTTCCGTTCGGACCACCCAACCGAAAGGATTCAGGAGACTCCTCAGGCACGAAGACAGCCCCGCGTGCCGACGTCTCGCGTTTCCCATTCATGAAAAGGGACATTTCCGTTGCTGCCAGAGTCGCGCTCCACGTGACAGCGAGATGCAGCCATTCGTCCTTCTTGATGTTTGCCGGCTCTTTGAAACAGAGGGTCCGTCCTTCGGCCGGAATCGTCGGTTGCCCATTGGAGGTGTAGAGCATCAGCCGGTTTCTTCGGATGTATTTGTAAAGCACGATGGCATTCAGAAACTTGCCGCCGTGATTGCCCGTGCCCGAATAGAACAGGTGATGGAAGACCGCGTCCTCCGAAGACCATTCCGGCTTGATCCACATCAGGATCGTTCCTTCGTCAGAAATCACATTCTTCGCAAAGGCGAAGGCCAACGGCTGTTTATCGGTAATTCTGACCGCCGTGCCGCGCTTCCCCGGCCCGAATGTCAGACCTTTAGCAGTTCGCGGGTTTGAAGCGCCAGCCGCTACCGCAGCATCGGCCTTCCCCTCGAAAGGAGCAAAGAAAAGGACATCACCTTGCTCAGCGAGGATTTGGCAGACTGCGGACGCGAAGATTAAGAGACAGACCAACATCTTGGTGGAGATTCCTGGTGGCTCGTGATCAATCGTAACTGTGAAGGGTGTCGAAAACGGAGTTGGAGTAACGGCTTTATTAGCCGGGTCTTCTGATCAGCAACAACACCGAAGAACCGGCGAAATAGAGCCCTCATTCAAACCGACTTCGAGTTGCCGGGTCTACTACTGAGCAGGTACGAGGAATCAGTGATTTCCGGGGCTTGAAGTCCAGGGCGGTTCTGTTTGGAGTAGGTAGGCGTTCAGGACGAACTCTGGCCGTAGTCTCGCCGTTCTGATGTGCATGTCCAGTCCCGTCGCTTGGGTCTGGCGGGAATCCGCCATCCCGCCCGGGCGGATTCTTTTAACGATGAGACTTGGGCCCCAGCAAAGACGCAGGCGGCAGAGCAACCGGACAAGGTCTGCGTTTTCCCCACTTCCGAAAAAGGCCGAGAACAGGGAACAGGAACATGGTGAGGAAGAGAAGGGCGGTTTAGACGAAAGCGACATGGCTGCGGATTCGCTCGTCTGTCGAAACAGGAGCTGGAGTAAAGACTTTGACCGGGACTGGACTCACCATCCGCTCAAAGGGCCCGACTGAAAAATGCCTTACCCCAACTCTTCTCGTGCCGACAGCGGAGTTCGTTTGGATAAATCTCCCGCGCTGGCAGCCGTTGCCTTTGTGGCTCTGCGGTGCAAGAATCCGCTGACTGATACATGACTTTCGTAACAACACCTCAACTCATGACTAAGACTTCATTCGCGCTGATACTTCTATCTGTTTGCCTGCAAGGACTATTCGCAGAACGATGGTGGGACGAAGTATCCGCCACCAATCCCATCGATGAAGTATTTGGGGAAGGCGGGGAAATCAGTTGGGAACTGCCTCCACCCACCAAACAGGTGCAGTATGAATTTGCCAGAGAAGAGGCACTTGACCGTCCGGTTCTTACGAACCATGGCCCGAGATATCTCACCGTTAAGGGGCGTACAGTACACGGCTCCGGCATCGAGGTTGTCTGCCGTGTCCGTCTGCTCGTGTCTGAAAAACGGAAGAACATCAGACTGCAACTCGCCTTGGCCAAAGACCCGCAAAGCTCCAGTGATCCAGGCGTGAATCTCTCCCTCTCCGCTACGCACGGTAGGCCAAATGTCTATCTCGTTTTGCGCACCGCTTTTTTTACCAAGCGATTCAATCTGAATCTGAATCCTTACCCCGTCATCAGTCCTGTCCTTGCGGAGAATGTTCGCAGACCATTAGAGGCGGCGATGGCAGCAGCCCCCGCTGTTGCGGAGAAGTGGCTGACCGTGCGATGCCAGTTGGGGCATGACTGGTTGCGCGTCTGGCTTGATGACCGGTTGGTGGCAGACCTGAAGGAAGCCGATCTCAAAGTTGCCCGTGACGAAGCAAGAAAGACCGAGTTGGAGAGGATAAATGCCCTGACTGATCCAAAGGTCAAAGCCGCGCGCCTGAAGGTCTTTAAAGCGAAGCGACTCAGGAAAAACGCGCTGCCGACCAGTGGCTTTCACCAGGTGACGCTTCCCGCCGGGGGGCAACTTTCAGATTTCGAG
>Ga0187827_10006559_pt1 | contig 13271 bp, 9 predicted proteins | sample ETNtaG_39_FD_167969 | JGI IMG/M metagenome (GOLD analysis project Ga0187827, IMG submission 167969) | Marine microbial and viral communities from oxygen minimum zone, Eastern Pacific Ocean - ETNP2014_SV_150_PacBio MetaG (Illumina Assembly) | ecosystem: Environmental > Aquatic > Marine > Hypoxic... | reverse complement strand
AAAAACTCAAAAATAATCTTCCGCTTGCTTATGAAAACGGCATTTTAGATAAATGGGCAGATATGCGTCCAGAACAGCTCTCTCCTTCAGATTACATTCAGTTATATCTACGAATTTAATTAGGTTTATTTTCTAAATACGCCCTAAATTGCCGAACTTTATTTCTCATCATATTCAGAGGAGTCAAATGGCAACCAAGACAAAGCCTTTAAGCAAAAAAACAACCGCTAAAAAATCCACTAGTAACGGAAAAACTACCCGAAAGAAAATATCCACAAAGAAGAATTCCGTAAAAAAAACTATAGCTACAAAGGCAAAGTCTCACCAAGCAGTTCCTTCAATAAAAACTGCTGAAAAAGCCAAAACAACAGCTAAAAAAACCACGGGTAATGTAAAAGCTACCGGAAAGAAAATATCCACCCCCAAGGCTTCACCAACTCCCAAAACTAAGGTCAAGAAGAAAAAGAATTTAGTACCCACCAAAATGAATCAGGCTGAGCTAGAACCGGAAAATGTACAGGATCAACTGACGGAAGAAGAAGAGCTTCTTATGGCTGAAAAAGCTAAGCAGGAACAGCAGAGAAAGAAAAAGATTGCTAAGCTTGAGAAAAAAATTAAAAAACTGGGAAGTGACGCTAATCGTTCTTTGAGTAAATACCTACAGGAAATAAGTCGCTACGATCCCTTGGATCCATCCAGAGAGGTGGAGTTAGCAATCCGTGTGAAACAGGGTGACCGCCTAGCTTTAAAAGAGCTGACTGAAGCCAATTTACGGTTTGTGGTAAGTGTGGCAAAAGATTACCAGGGGCAAGGATTACCCCTCACCGATCTTATCAACGAAGGCAACTTGGGGCTTATCAAAGCTGCAGAACGTTTTGATGAAACACGAGGATTCAAATTTATTTCTTATGCTGTATGGTGGATACGCCAGTCCATATTGCAGGCCCTGGCAGAACATTCCCGAATTGTGCGTCTACCCTTAAACCGAGTAGGGACCATCTCCAAGATCAACAAGGCCGCTGAGCGGCTGGAGCAAGAATTTGAGCGCTCACCAAGAGCAGATGAGTTGGGACGTCAACTGGAAATGAAACCTCATGAAGTGAATGATGCCCAGCGGATATCCCGACGCCACCACTCTCTTGATACACCATTTTCTGATGAAGATAAAAACTGTCTACTGGATGTGATACCGGATCAAGCAACTGAAGAACCCGATAAAGAGCTGCAAATGGATTCTCTCCAGGAAGAAGTATCCGCAGCCCTTGATACATTAAAAGATAGGGAGCGGGAAGTGATCCGGATGTATTTTGGTATTGGTCAATCCTATGCCCTTACGTTAAATGAAATCGGCGAAGAATTCGGCCTCACCCGTGAACGTGTACGGCAGATAAAGGAAAAGGCTATCCGACGATTGCGACATAGATCAAGAAGCAGAAAATTGCGCCAATATTTAGGATAAAAACAAATAACCTTAGGGAATATATCCCTATTATACCTAAAACGAAGTAAACTTCGCAAACTAACTATTCAGCACACAGAAACCGTTGGTTTAACTCATCTAACTTAACCAAATTTATAATCCAGACAATAACCTGGATTTTGTTGTTGTTCCATTTTTTAGTTGCCCTATATTTGTTTAATTTAACCCATGGAATTAATTCGTGGAATTTCCGGAATTCGTGGAATTGTTGGCCAAACTCTAACGGAGCATATCCTTTTTCAGCATATCCAGGCATTTTCTGCCATTCAGGGTGACGGTCCAATCCTTATTGCACGAGACAGCCGAAACCATGGTGAAAGCCTTTTACAGGCTGGATGTAATGCGCTGAGTCAATGTGGACGACAGACCCAAAGCCTCGGTATTATTCCTACACCCACTGCTCAATTCCTAGTTGAAAAAAATGGTTTAGCCGGTGGGATCGTTATTACTGCTAGCCATAATCCCTCAAAGTGGAACGGTCTCAAGTTTATTGATTCTGACGGATGCTTTCTTTGTAGTGAAAAAAACCATACTTTATTTAAATTGGCAGATGATGAGCAACTTCAGAAAAAAAAACAGGGAAATATCCTTTCTATAGAATCGGGTTTTTTACCCCATATTGAACATACAAAAAATCTCTCCATAATTGACGCTGATTTAATTGAAAACCGAAAATTTACTGTTGTGGTTGATGCTGTGAATGGGGCAGCATCTCTGGCTCTACCAATAATGCTGGAGGCTTTTGGTTGCGTTGTTAATCGTATATACTGTGACCCAAATGGAGAATTCCCTCGTGGTGCGGAACCCCTTCCTCATAACCTTAATAAATTATGTGACGCTGTTCTTACTTATAATGCTGATGTGGGATTTGCCACGGACCCCGATGGTGACCGTTTAGCTGTGGTGGATGAAAAGGGCCAACCCTTAGGAGAAGAATATACCCTCACCATCTGCGCCGACGCTTTTCTCTCTGCTACATCATCAATAGTTCCCCTTGTCACTAATCTTTCTACCACTATGGCTCTGGATCGAGTGGCGGAAAAATATGGCAGCTTTGTTATCCGTTCCGCTGTTGGAGAGATTAATGTGGTAAAGCAAATGAAAAAAACTGGAGCATTATTGGGCGGCGAAGGAAATGGAGGAGTCATCCTTGCTGAGAGCCATTACGGTCGGGATTCCCTTATTGGTGCAACGCTTTTTTTACAACGTATGGCGATGAAAAATCAAACAGTAAGTGAAATTTTCAAAACTATGCCTCAATTTAAAATGGTAAAGGATAAAATCGAATTGGGAAAGATATGCCCTGAATCGGCCCTAAAAAAAATAGAAAAGAAATTTACAGATGCTAAGCAAGATAAAACTGATGGCCTAAAATTAACTTGGCCAAATTCGTGGGTACATATACGAAAATCTAATACGGAACCTATCATCCGCATCTATGCAGAGGCATCTTCAGAAGATGATGTTCATAAATTGGTAGATTCTATAAAAAGATGTATATTGTAGAACATTTCACAAACTAAAATTTAGCTGTTAATATGAAACTGATAAAGCTACTTACATACATGCCATGACTTCACAGTTTATTAATACCTACAATGCAGCCATTGTAGATGAAGTGGGTATTATAGATCGGGTTGCCCGGTTTAATGCGCGTAGTATAAAAAAAAGCAGTAAAATGTCGGCCCTTTCCCTGGCACTTAGTATGATAGATCTTACCACTTTGGAAGGCATGGATACTCCGGGAAAAGTCCGGCAACTCTGTTATAAAGCCCAACATCTTCATAATACACTGGAAGACATCCCGTATGTAGCCGCCGTTTGTGTATACCCTGTCTTGGTTAGAGTTGCAAAGGAAGCTTTAGAAGGAAGCACTATCAAAGTGGCCTCTGTCGCAACAGGTTTTCCTAGCGGTCAGATAGATTATAACAGCCGACTTAAGGAAATCTGCTATGCTATAGATGCTGGAGCAGATGAGGTGGATATGGTAATATCCCGGGGGAAATTTCTGTCTGGGGATTTCCATGCAGTTTTTGATGAAGTCGCTCAGGCAAAAAAAATGTGCGAGGAGGTGCATCTGAAAGTAATTCTCGAAACATCTGAACTGAGCACATTGGATAATATTCGTAGAGCAAGTAAAATTGCCATGGCTGCAGGAGCAGATTTTATTAAGACATCCACAGGCAAGGCAAAATGTGGTGCAACACAGCCTGTAGCTCTGGTTATGCTCGAAGCAATCAGAGATTTCTATTTGGAAACCAATAAAAAAGTGGGAATGAAGCCAGCAGGGGGAATCAGTGATGCCAAAACTGCTCTCCAATACCTAATTATGGTAAAAGAAACACTTGGGCAAGATTGGCTTACATCGGATCTCTTCCGTTTTGGTGCAAGCTCCCTTGCCAATGACATCCTCATGCAGATTAAAAAGCACCATAGTGGTTCTTATCAGTCCACTGATTATTTTTCTAAGGACTAATTATGACGAAGAAATTTGATTTTGCAACTGAGTATGCACCTGCCCCTGAATCAACTGATCACATTCAGATAAAAGATCAATATTCACTTTTTATAAATGGTGAATTTGTAAAGCCGGAAAGTGGAAAATATTTTTCTACCCATAATCCGGCTAACGGAGACAAACTCTCAAAAGTAGCTGAGGCTAATTCCTCTGATATTGATAAAGCAGTTTCTGCTGCTCGTAAGGCCTATGATAATATATGGTCTAAAATGTCTCCAAAGGAGCGTGGCAAATATATCTTCCGAATTTCTAGAATGCTTCAGGAACGCAGTCGTGAGTTTGCTGTTATAGAATCTTTGGATGGTGGTAAACCGATTCGAGAGAGTCGGGATGTAGATATCCCCTTAGCTTCTGCACATTTCTTTTACTATGCTGGCTGGGCAGATAAACTGCAATATGTTTTCCCTGGTAGAAAAGCTAGACCCCTCGGTGTGGCTGGGCAGATTATTCCGTGGAATTTCCCTCTTCTCATGGCAGCATGGAAATTAGCTCCTGCTTTGGCATGTGGAAATACTGTAGTGTTAAAACCAGCCGAGACCACACCACTTACTGCAATGAAACTGGCTGAACTAATATGTGATGCGGATCTTCCTCCAGGTGTAGTAAACATTATCACTGGTGCAGGAAAAACAGGCAGTGAAATTGTTAACCATCCAGATATTAATAAGGTAGCATTTACCGGTTCAACCGCAGTTGGAAAAATGATCCAGAAGGCTCTTGCAGGTACACAAAAGAAGTATACCCTGGAACTGGGGGGAAAATCTGCCCATATCATATTTGATGATGCGCCAATTAACCAGGCCGTTGAAGGCATTATAAACGGAATATTTTTTAATCAGGGGCATGTCTGTTGCGCTGGTAGCCGGCTTTATGTACAGGAAGGTGTAGCAGAGGAGGTAATCTCAAAATTGAAACACCGCATGGATTCACTGATAGTTGGAGACCCTCTGGATAAAAACACGGATATTGGGGCCATTAATTCTAGAATGCAACTTGATAAAATACAAGATCTCGTACAATCTGGAAAGGATAGTGGTAGCATGATTTACCAGCCTGATTGCGATCTCCCAAAAAAGGGATACTTTTATAAACCCACACTTATTTCCAATGTTTCCCAATCTCATCAGGTGGTTCAGGAAGAAATTTTTGGGCCAGTATTGGCTATACAGACCTTCAGAACCATCAATGAGGCTATTGAAAAAGCCAATAATACTCCGTATGGCCTTTCAGGCGGTGTGTGGACAGATAAGGGGGCAAAGATATTTAAAATCACTCAACAAATACGTGCTGGAATCATGTGGGCAAATACTTTTAATAAGTTTGATCCAGCTTCTCCATTTGGAGGCTATAAGGAAAGCGGAATGGGAAGAGAGGGCGGTATTCAAGGGCTATATCCATATGTGGAATTAATATGAAGAAGCGCTTGGATATTCAAAAAACCTATAAACTATACATTAACGGAAAATTTTCCCGAACAGAATCAGGCCGATATTTCCCTCTGAATAGTGGTGATGGAAACTTAATCTCAAATATATGCCGGTCAAGCCGGAAGGATTTTCGGAAAGCAGTAAGAGCAGCACGCAGTGCAATAGCAGGGTGGAGCACAAGAACCGCCTTTAACAGAGGGCAAATTCTCTACCGGACAGCTGAAACCCTGGAAGGAAGAAAAGAGCAATTTGTAGAGGAACTTGTAACCATGGGACTAAAGAGAAAAAATGCGGAAAAAGAAATAGAGACTTCCCTTGACCGACTCTTGTATTACGCCGGTTGGACAGATAAATATCAGCAATTATTCAGTTCGGTAAATCCTGTTGCTAGCTCACATTATAATTTTTCTGTTCCAGAATATCAGGGTGTTATTGCGATTATCGCTCCGGAAAATAACCCTCTACTAGGGCTGATTTCCGTACTTGCTCCTGCTATTGCAAGTGGGAATACCGTTGTCTGTCTGGCCTCGAAACAATGTCCTCTTTCTTCCATTTCTTTTGCAGAAGTTCTACATGCTTCCGATATGCCAGCAGGAGTTATCAATATTCTAACCGGACTGGTATCGGAACTGGCAGAACATTTTTCTTCCCATATGGATGTAAATGGGATTGTATACTGTGGAGATAATTCAGACTTGATCAAATCCATCCAGGAAAATGCAGCCAATAATGTAAAACGTGTTCATTATTACAACCGATACAACTGGATGGATATAAGCGGGCAATCACCATACTTTATTCTTGATCACACAGAGATTAAAACCACTTGGCATCCAGTGGGTAGTTAATAGCCACCGTTTACATTCATTTTTTCGAATCGAAATATTTATTCATTCTATTTAGTAAAGAGTTGTACTTTTTTTACAGTGCAAAACTTTAAAAAATCAGGGAAATATTGGAGTGCTAAAATATTTTCTTTACTCTTTTTTCTTTTTTTAAATTTTATTTTTGCTGACCCCTTTAAAGACCTTAATATTGATTTCCTTCTGGATGAAACCGTTAAATTCAAACCTTCTGAGAAAATAAAAAGCAATAAGAAAAGCAAGGGAAAAACCTTTCAAGAAGTGGTGAAAGACTTCAAGAAGATTAATGGTCTTTTCACTCTGTACTGGAATGAAAAAACCAATCAGGCGTATGTTTCCATTCTTCCGGAGCAACTTAATAACATTTACCTGGCGGGACTTACCCGGCAATCGGGGGACGGTTATTATTTGGATGGAAGTTCCATGCTTAATGAATATCCGTTCATGTTTAGAAAAGTTGGAAAACGCATTCAATTTATTAATGCCAATGTAAAATTTAGGGCAGATAAAAATTCTCCGTTTCATCGTTCCGTAGAAAGACATACCTCTCATTCTATTCTATCCTCTACTGAAATTGCCTCAAAACCTCATCCAAAAACCGGTGCTGTACTGGCTAATATAGGTGAACTCTTTATATACGATATTGAAGAAATTACCCGCAGAAGTCAGGGTGTGTACAGCTTTGATAAAAAAGACAGCTATTTTACAGAACTCAAATCCTTCCCATATAATACAGAAATTGAAATAGCGCTTCACTTTAAGGGAAAAAAGGGGAAATATATTTATACCCTGCCTAGTTCTACCAGCGTTCTGGTTCATTATCACATTAGCCTTTCTTCCATACCAGAAACAGAATATAAACCCCGCCTGGCAGATGACAGAGTTGGTCATTTTACGACCATTTATCAGGATTATACAGATGTCCGTAAAGATTCTCCATATATCCGCTATATAAACCGCTGGAATCTTGAAAAAAATAACTCTTATTTAGAAGTATCCGAACCAAAAAAACCCATCGTCTACTGGATAGAAAATACGGTCCCATATGAATTTCGGGATGCAGTGCGAGAAGGTATACTGGCATGGAATGAGGCTTTTGAGGCTGCAGGATTTAAAAATGCTCTTATTGTAAAACAAATGCCAGATGATGCTAAATGGGATCCAGCAGACGTGCGCTATAATACAGTCCGCTGGATATTTCAACCTGGTTCCGGCTATGCAGTTGGACCATCTAGGGCGAATCCATTTACCGGTGAATTATATGATGCAGATATTCGGATCAGCGCTGATTTTGTAAGATCTTTTTATCGAGAACAGACAGAATTTGTGGCACCACTGATCGGACCTGTTTCCATGGGTTTCGAACCAGATGAATCCATAGAAGAATATACATCTGAAATGTGCCATTACGGTGATCATCTCCGAGAAGAAATGTTCTCCGCCTGGGATCTTATGACTGCTCTGGGAGTGGTAAAGGGGACAGATAAAGACTTGCAGACATATATTCATAATGGGTTGGTAGACTTAATACTTCATGAAGTGGGCCATACCTTGGGGCTTCGACATAATTTTAAAGCCAGTTCTATATATTCCATTGAACAGCTCAGCGACCCTGCATTTACAAAGAAATTTGGCATCAGCAGTTCTGTAATGGATTATCAGCCCATTAATGTTTTTGACGGTCAAACGTTTTTTCAAACCAAACCGGGGGTGTATGATAAATGGGCGATAGAATATGCCTATAAACAACCAGATCGGTCTGAGCATTCTGAAGAAAAAATTTTGGAGGATATTGCCTCTCGCTCTACAGACCCATTGCTACGGTATGGAACAGATGAAGATACCTATGGTCTTTCTACAAGGGGAATTGATCCACATTCCAATGCATGGGATTTAACAAATGACCCAATGGCATATTATCAAAAACGATTTGAAATGTCAGAGAAGCTTTTGGAATCTATTCCCACATATTTTGAAAAAGAGGGGACGCAATATTCTAAAATTAGACGCATTTTCAGCAGAGGATTAGGTCAGTATTATAGCGCTGCCCGAAATACTGCCAAATATATTGGAGGAATTTATCATAGTCGGCATCATGTTGGAGACCCCGGAGGGGAAAATCCCTTCAAGATCGTTCCTGCTGAAAAACAACGGGAGGCCTTGGTTTTTATATTATCTCGTATACTAGCGGAAAATGCCTTTAATTTTGATCCGAACCTTTTAAATAAACTAGCACCAATACGAGACTCTGATTTCACCGGGTCTGTTTGGCGGATGAGCCGTATTGACTACCCCATTCATGATTATGTCCGCTGGATTCAATCTGGTACAATCTATCGTCTGCATCATCCACGTATTTTTGCTCGAATCCGGGATAATGAACTGAAATTCCCAAAAGATGAAGATATTTTTACTCTGGTAGAGTTTTTCCAAAACATCACAGCCTCTTTATGGACTGAACTAGAACAAAACCGTAATATTAATAGTTTCCGAAGAGATCTGCAGAAGTCTCATGTGGAAGTACTGAGTATTATACTATTAAATAAAAGGAGCTATTTTCATAGCGATGCTGTTTCCATGGCACGGGCTAGCTTGCAAAAACTTTATGATAATATCCTAGTATCTCTGGATACAGGATCCTTGGATGACTACACTCACGCTCACCTGAGTGAATGTTCCAATAAGATTCAGTCAGTTTATAAAGCCCAGACTGTATTAAACTAAACCAATATTGTAACTTGAGTTTCTGAATTAATCGATGACAGAAGTTTTAAAAGGTACAAACTTATTCTACTAATTCCTCTAATTCAACACCAGAAGTAACTTCCTCAATCTCGGTAAGGGGCTTTTCCAGCTGTTTCTTCCGGGTAGTAACCATTGTATCATAATCTTTTTTAACTGTTTCCAGACTCCGACCCATTTTATCCATAACCTCCACATATTTCCCCCACTGTAAACGGAAAGCATGTAAAAGGTTCATCACCTCTGTAGCTTTTTCCTCCATAGCAAAATTACGTGTTGCTTGATAAATAAGAGAAAGCATGGCATAGAGCGTTAATGGTGAACAAAGAAGCACCTTTTTCTCCAGTGCATAATCTATTAGTTTGGTATCTGCCTGATTGATAAAACCGTAAATAGATTCATTGGGAATAAAGAGTAGAACATAATCTACTGTACCTTCTGCAGGATTTACATATTCTCGATTTGCTATAGTCTTAATATGATTTTTCACATCTTTTAAAAACTCTTTTTTCTGTATTTCCCTTTCTTCTTCAAGTTCAGAATTAATATAACGCTCATAACTTGCCAAGGGGAATTTTACATCCATATTCAGTTTTTTTCCCTTGGGGAGAAGAAAAGTATAGTCCGGCTTTTCCCCTGATTCCACCAGAGACTGTTTAATATAGTTTTTATCTTCCATAAATCCGATAAAATCCAGAATATCTTCTACCATACGCTCACCCCACTGCCCCCGTTTTTGAGAAGAAGATAATATTTCACGAAGCTTCGAGGTGGATTCCTGTAGCTTCTGGGTTTCCTTGCTGCTGATTTCCAGGTTTCCAGTAAGCTTCACCGATTGGTCATGGAGAGATTTCAGTGTTTTTTTCATATCCCCTAGATTCTGATCAATAAGTTCTTTTTTCTTAGTGAGATTCTCATCAGCCAATTTAGAGATATTCTTAAATTTTTCACTGGCAATATTCAAAAAATCGTCACGGTTTTCTTTGGCAATATCAGATGCTAGAGATTTGAATGTAGATTCCATCCCTTTTTTGATTTCATCCAGCTGTTCAAGACGTGCTTCGGCACGGGCTTTCTCATCAGTTAGACGAATAATCTCTTTCTGGAAGTCTTGACTTCCGATGGGTTGACTCCAGATTTTAAGGCTCCAACCGATGATGATTCCAATAGTTAGACTTAAAAGAATAATGGTAAACTCTGGCATAAAATACCCCCTAAAATTAAGGTTTAATTTGCACTTAGCATGGCCTTCCAGCCAATACCTGAAACGAGTTGAAAGAATCACCTGCAAGTCTGCAAATTACAGGATGAAAAATCCCTATTATAATGACCATGACCTCCTTGTAGTACTAGGACCTACTGCAACGGGAAAAACCCAGCTTGCAATCCAACTGGCAGATAAACTGGATGGTGAAATCATATCTGCAGATTCACGTCAAGTTTATAGGGGTATGGATATTGGTACTGGAAAAGATCTCAGTGAATATAAATTGAAGGGGAAAAATATCTCTCATCACCTCATCGATATAATAAATCCTAAGGAGGAATATAGCGTTTTTCAATTCCAGCAGGATTTTCAGAAGATTTTCTTAAAAATAAAGGAACGGAAGAAACTGCCTATTCTTTGCGGGGGAACGGGATTTTATATCAAGGCTATTCTCATGGATTTTGACCTACCAGCCGTTGCGCCAGATAATAAACTCAGGAAAGAACTGGAAACTTGGAAACTGGAAGATCTCATTTTAGAATTGGGGTCTATTTCACCAGATGCTTTAAACAACACTTCCCTGCAAACTAAGCGTCGTATCATCCGCGCTATTGAAGTTGAGATGAATAAGAAAAAAGAAAAAAGGGAAAAGAAAAAAATAAAATCCAAAATCCAAAATTCAATTGTTTTGGGAATAGAATATACCCGGGATGTTATAAGGGAACGGATAACCAAACGATTGTATGAGCGTTTGGATCATGGGATGATACAAGAAGTTGAGATATTACTGAATAGTGGCATTACCCATGAACAATTAGAAAGATTTGGCCTGGAATACCGTTTTATCAGCCGTTATCTTCTTGGTACACTTAAATTGGAAGAAATGCAGAAAAAATTGAATACAGCCATCCATCAGTTTTCCAAGAGACAGATGACTTTTTTCCGCAATATGGAAAAAAATGGAATCCAGATTTACTGGATCCCAGAAGGAAAGCTAGAAAGCGCATTGGATCTTATCAAATTAAATTAAATTATCTTAATAAACGTGGAATTACCGGTCCCTGGGAAATAAATATCCTACCTACCCGACAATTTGACCAGGCAATTATTATACCAAGTTATGGTGAATCTGATTATCTGCCACAAACACTCTCCAGTATTGGAGAAAATGACCCTGTACTTTTGCAGAGAACCCTAGTTGTTGTAGTGGTGAATCATGGGGAAGATGCAAATGATATTTATAAAACTGACAACAAGAAAACTCTTCTCTTTCTTTCTACATCAGAGTATCCTTTTACACTAGGAGTGATTGATGCTGCTTCACCTGGGCTAGAACTTTCAACTAAAAAGGCTGGTGTTGGCTTTGCACGTAAAATTGGCTTGGATCTGGTACTGCCACATATGACAGATAAAAAAAGTCTCCTATTATCAACAGATGCAGATACCACTGTAGCAAGTCATTACTTGCAAACCATTTTGAACTATTTCAATCAATATGATGCAGATGCCGCAGTAATGGGATTCTGTCATATGCCACCGGATAATACAAACCTTGAACATGCCATAAAAGAATATGAAGAGTATCTGCGGTCCACTGCCTGGAAAATTAAGGAAGCGGGCTCCCCATATGGTTATGTAGCCTTGGGTTCTGCTATGGTATGTACAGTTGAAGCATATATGGCTGTGGGGGGTATGCCCCAGAAAAATGCCACTGAAGATTTTTATTTTCTGCAAGAACTAACTAAATTCTGTGGCGTGCATTCTATTCCGGAAATTTTAGTATATCCATCACCCCGCCCAATATGCCGTGTTTACCTAGGTACAGGATTCCGTATGACCCAGGCACAGCAAGGATTTGAAATTAATAGTCTATACTATTCAAAAAATGCGTTTACTCTATTGAAAAAATGGATTGCAGTAGGATCAGCTGCGTGGCAAATGAACGTGGTTGAATTATTAGATAATATTGAATCCAAAAATAAAGAACTAAAGAGTTTTCTTGTAAATGAAAGGATTGAAACTATATGGGAAAATCTCCAATTATCCTCACCATCAGAACATCATTTTATCAAGCAGTTTCACCGATGGTTTGACGGTCTCAAAACAATCCGTTTCCTTAAACATTTTTCTGTCAAAGATAAATTCTAAAATTCTTTTATTGTTATATTAGTTCGATGTAACCTTGATTTATCGTTCATCTACAGATAGAATAAAAAATGAATAAAATTACATATTTAGATGGTGCCCGTTGGCATCGAGCACTGGTTGCCGGGGCAAATAATGTCTTATCTCGTCAAGAATACCTGAATAAAATCAATGTGTTCCCAGTACCTGATGGCGATACAGGCACCAATATGGCCTTTACTCTCACATCTATTCTGGATTCCACAATACAGAAAATACATCCACGTGCAGATCACATGCTGGCTCTTGTTGCAGATGCTGCCTTGGATGGTGCCCGAGGAAACTCAGGAGTTATACTAGCTCAGTTTTTTCAGGGGCTCAGTGATGGATCTGCGGGGGTTGGAAAAATGACCCCGGAAAAATTTTCTAAGGCTGTCAAATACGGTGCTGAATATGCTCGCCAGGCATTGGCAGAACCAAAAGAAGGGACCATACTCACAGTTCTGACAGATTTTTCCAATCACCTGATTGAATTAATTGAATCTCAAGACTGCGATTTTGAGCATCTTTTAAAAGAAGGAATTAATGAAGCAGAAAAATCTCTTAAAAACACTCCTAATCTATTAGCTGTACTGAAAAAAGCAGGAGTAGTAGATGCCGGTGCTCAAGGATTTGTGGATTTACTCCAGGGAATATATAGCTTTATTAAAGATGGTGACTTGCGTGGTTTAAAGGAAGATTTGGAAAAATCAGATATTACTCTTGATAATACAAATTCCGGGGATGATTTTATAAATTCAGAATTTCGATATTGTACTGAATGCCTGATTAATGGTGAAAATATTGAGCATAAAAAAATACGTGAATCTCTGCAGGTAAAAGGAGATAGTCTAGTTATTGCTGGTAGTAA
>Ga0187827_10006558_pt1 | contig 13272 bp, 8 predicted proteins | sample ETNtaG_39_FD_167969 | JGI IMG/M metagenome (GOLD analysis project Ga0187827, IMG submission 167969) | Marine microbial and viral communities from oxygen minimum zone, Eastern Pacific Ocean - ETNP2014_SV_150_PacBio MetaG (Illumina Assembly) | ecosystem: Environmental > Aquatic > Marine > Hypoxic... | reverse complement strand
AAAATCGGCATCGATACTGGTAAGGGTCCGCGGCTCGCACAACGCCGGGCACGCCAGGCTCGGTCGCCCATCGCCTTGCTTCACCGGTGAGTGTGATCGCTCCGTAGGTCGCTCCATGGTAGGACCGACGTCTCGCTACGATCTTGTGCTTGCCGGTTGCAAGCCTGGCGATTTTTATTGCGTGATCTGTTGCTTCGGAGCCACCGAGCGTAAAGAACGATTTACTCAATGTTCCGGGCGTAATTTGGGCGAGCTCCCGCCCCAACTCGCCTCTTGGTTGGGAGGCAAATCTTGGGTTGACATAACAAAGCTTGTCGGCCTGGGCCTTAATTGCCGCGACGACCGTGGGGTGCTGGTGACCGAGATTTACATTCATGAGCTGGGCGTTGAGATCCAAGATTCGGCGTCCATCGTGGTCAATGAGATATGACCCTTCGGCGGATTCCACGGCTACGGCCTTTACCGTGTCCTGGGCTGACCAGTCGTAAAACGTGTATTCACGGTTCAGTTCGGCGACTTCAGCGGCGGTTAGATGGGCGGACCCACTCATGGCAGTAATTCTCGTTAGCGCTCAGACGGTGCTGTGAATTCGGGGATAGCGTACTTAACGATGGGCCCTTTCGTCTTGATCACGAGTGGTTCCTGGCTATTTTCTTCTGGATAAATGTATCGAATTCTTGGCTGATTAGGGTCATGCTTGTGGTGGTTCAGGGTAGTAGTGCGAGGGAAAGGCCTTCCGATGAATCATCTCCGTGCTGATTGGAATCCAGGGGACGAACGGATCTGGGATCCTGAGGTCGCAAGCGTCGTGGTGAGTGATGATATCGATCGCCTAGTGGTAGTTAGCGATTTGCATGGCTATCGAGAACCTCTAGAGGTTCTCGATCAACACTTTCAGGCGCAGCCGGTCGCGAGCCAGGTCTTGGTGAACGGTGACATTTTGGAAGGTGGACTGGATGCGATCGAGACGGTGGCATGGGTGCGAAAGCACGCTGCGGGCTATACGACGCGTGGTAACCACGATTCAGGAATCTTTCGGTATCTCCGTGATGGGCCCTCTGGGGCGACATCGCTCGGCGCGGACACCGAAATGGCCGCGTATAGGGTGCTTGACGAGGGAGCCATGGAGTTCCTTGAAGGTTTGCCTGATGTGCTCGATGTTCGATGGAAAGGTTTCCAGCTGCGCCTTATGCATGGACATTTTTCGCTCCGAACTCGGGCCTATACCGACTGGAAGCTGGGGCGTGATGCGATTGTCGAACTATTTGCCGATGCGACTGTGGATCTTATGGTTGTTGGGCATACCCATTACCCGTTTGTGGATAACGAATCATCGGGGCCCGTTGCAAATCCCGGATCGCTTGTAGCGCCGATTTATTGTTTCACTCAGTCAGATGGACAGCAGGTTGATCGGCGCAGGGAGGATCCCGATAGGCCCGATGGAGTGGTTCGCTCGAGCTATCTGGTCGTCGATGTGGTTGATGGCGTACTGCATCCAAGCCTTGTGATGTTTCAATTCGATCAGGAAGGGCTGTTGCGGCGCTACGATGCCCGAGATGATTTACGTATGGCCCCGCTGTTTAGGCGTCGATGGATTACGCAAGGTCATAATGATCCATCGTTAGCCTCTAAGTGAAGGTCAAGCTTTGCGCCAGCTACGAAACGCTGGTCGATCGGCTTGTCCGCGTCGCAAGTACCCCCAGCGTTGGAGCTTGTCCCAGCTGTGTCTTGGCGTTTTCTTTGTGTATTCCGTGATCATCCAATCACCGTAATCATTGACCGGAATGCGAGTGAGAACGCCGTCAAGTTGGTCGTAGAGCTCACGGGCTTTTTCGCGATGATCGCTAATGAGATCTGTCTGCTCGGTCGGGTCATCAACCAAGTTAAACAGGCTATCTCGACCATCACTGGCCCAAATGTATTTCCAGTCGTCTCGCCGGTATGACCGAAGGGCCCGAAAATATGGCCGCAGGTCGAACTCGTTGCCGTGACGGACTGCCCGCTCCAGCATATTGAGGGGGAACGCAAACTCGCACATCACATGCTCGCGGCCATCGTTCTCGATGGTTCTGAGCAAGCTATGGCTACTTTCCTCAACGGCCGTTAGTTGGGATGTAGCTCCGAGCAGGTCGTAGATGGTGGCCACGACATCATGCGTTTGAGTCAGGTCTGAGATCCGAGAGCTTGGATCGAAGACGGACGGATACCGAATAATCAACGGTACATGCGTCACGGCTTCAAACACTGTCAGTTGGTGATTCCAGTACGGAGGATGTTCTTCGATGACGTCACCGTGGTCCGACGTCACGACGATCATCGTATTGTCCAATTCGCCAGAGTCCCTGAGATACGACACGATTTTCCCGATCAGGTGGTCCACGTAGGCGGTCTCACCGTCATACAACGCGTAGAGGTCGCGTTGGAGTTCCTCGGGCATTTCGTCCGGGCGGCTGGGATCGACAAAAAACCCCTGTCGATTGATCTCTTGGGCCCTGTCGTCACTGACGCGTGGTGCCCATTGGGAGCGGAAGGGTTCTGGAGCCATGTAGGACGTGTGCGTGTCGTTGATATTCGCGAACATAAAGAACGGGCGGGCATCTGCTCGGTGTGCTTGAAGCCACCCCAACATCTGGCGGGTGACCTGGGCTCCACCCTTGTCGTGGTCATCGGCACCTAGCGATGGCAGTACGTAATTCCAATCCATAAATCCTCGGTGAAGCGCCGAAGCCTGGCCCATATAGGCGTTGTTCGAGATTCCCACCGTGGCATAACCCAACTCGGTCAGCTCTTCACCGATTGTTGGATACTCCTCGCTCAATCTTTCGTAGCGCCCGTCAGCGCCATGGGTGCTGGCGTAGAGGCCCGTCATCATCGACGCATGGGATGGCAGGCACCAGGGTGACGCAGACGTATTTCTTTCGAAGACCACGCCTTCATCGGCCAGTCGATCAAGCGTGGGGGTCACGCCGCGCTGATCGCCATAGGCACCGATGTTATGGGGACGCTGGGAGTCCATCACGATCCACAGCACATTCGGTGTCTGGGCCATGGTGTTACTCCGACCGATACCTGTCCCCGAGTGTAGCTCTTGATCTGGGTGTCAGATGTGGACCGGGGAATAGCGAGCATGTGTGGGGACCGACGGTATCGGCTCCGTGCATGAATAGCGCTGACGTGTGAAGATTTCGGGTATGCGCATATGTGGCACGGATGTCTAGACGGATGGCTGATACACCCCAGTTGAACGTGGTTGGTACGTCGCCGGTGAGGCATGACGGTGTCGATAAGGTGACAGGACGGGCGATCTTCGGCGTCGATGTGGCTCTTCCCGGGATGCTGCATGCTCGAGTGCTTCGAAGCCCGCATGCCCACGCCCGCATTACTCATATCGATACTTCGGCGGCTGACCGATTGCCGGGTGTGGCAGCTACTGTCGTGGGGACGGATGTGCCGATCGAACCGCTAGACGGCCCTGCGGCGTTTGCCAACCCGATCCGATTAAAGGCCCTGAATGCGATGGCGCAGGGGACGGTGATGTATCACGGTCATGCCGTTGCTGCGGTCGCGGCGGTTTCCCCGCATGTAGCGGATGAAGCGTTGCGTCATATTCGTGTTGAATACGAGGTGTTGACGCCGGTTGTGGATATTTCAGCGGCTCTTGCCCCTGATGCGCCGATTCTTCATCCCGATCTTCGGATGGAGACCGCCGGGTCGTTTGCGGATGCTCCAAGTAACGTGGCCAAGCATTTGGTTCTTGAAGAAGGCGATATTACTTCTGGGTTTGAAATGGCCGATGTCGTGGTCGAGCGTACGTTTTCCACGTCGACGGTGCACCAAGGCTACATCGAACCACATAATGCCTGCGCTTTCTGGCGTAGCGATGGAACGCTTGAACTGCACTGCAGTTCACAGGGGCATTTTGGTATCCGGAATGAGGTCAGCCAGATCCTTGGCATCCCGATCTCGACCATCCGGGTCGTTCCTGCGGAGATCGGTGGGGGCTTTGGCGGCAAGCTTACGAACTACGTCGCGATTCCGGCGGTCCTGCTTGCCCAAAAGTCTGGCCGCCCTGTCAAGATGTCGATGGATCGGACGGAGACACTGTTGGCGACTGGTCCAGCTCCGGCGGCTCGTATCCACGCTCGGCTTGGGGCGACGAAAGACGGCCGACTTACTGCCGCTCATCTGGAAATGCATTATGAAGCCGGTGCGTTTCCCGGTTCCTCAGTTGGAGGCGGAGCCAACTGTGGCCTTGCTCCATACCGCCTTGAGAATTTCAGAGTGGATGGGTATGACGTGGTGGTCAACAAGCCGAAGTCACAGGCGTACCGAGCCCCGGGAGCCCCACAGGCTGCGTTTGCTGTTGAAAGCGTGATGGACGAGTTGAGCGACGATCTGGGGCTTGATCCGGTTGAGTTCCGATTACGTAACGCCTCGGCGGAAGGTGATATTCGGCCTAACGGAACCAGGTTTAATCATGTGGGGAACATAGACCAAATGCGTGCGGCCCAGTCGAGCCAGCATTGGCAGGCCCCGTTAGCAAGGTCGGCTGGTCGGCTGGTTGGTCGAGGGGTGGCGTGTGGATATTGGGGTAACGGTGGTGGCACGTCATCTGCCGTGGCCAGACTCAATCGGGACGGATCGGTCACCTTGCTCGAGTCTTCTCCTGATATCGGTGGGACGCGAACGTCGATTGCCATGCAGCTTGCGGAAACGCTGGGTATTGATGTGAGCCAGGTGCATCCGCGGGTTCCGGACACCGACTCCATAGCTGAAGGTGGAAATACGGCGGGGAGTCGTACAACCTTTGCTACTGGATGGGCGGCGATTGATGCGGGACGAAACCTGCAACAGCACATGTGTCGGGCTCTTGATGATGTTTGGGAGCTTGAGCCCGAGACAGTGCAGGTGACGGATGCTGGTTTTGCCGCGAATGGGCATGTGGCTGATTTTGCGAAGGCGGCGCAGTTGATCATCGGTGAAGGTGAAGCGCCGGTTGGGTCTTCGGTGAGCAGTCCAAGCCTTCCGGGAAATGCGTTTGCCACCCATGTCGTGGACGTGGAAGTTGATCCTGAAACCGGAAAGGTTGATGTGCTCCGGTATACAGCGGTTCACGATGTTGGTCGGGCTGTCTATCCGCCATACGCCGAGGGACAGATTGAAGGCGGTGTGGCACAGGGAATCGGTTGGGCGTTAACCGAAGCCTATGCCTATGACTCTGAAGGACATTTGGTCAACGCCTCGCTCTTGGACTATCGAATGCCGACCACCTTGGATGTGCCTGCGCTTGAAACCATCATGGTGGAGGTTCCGAATCCTGGACATCCGTATGGGGTTCGTGGGGTGGGGGAACTTCCCGTAGTTCCTCCCTTGGCTGCGTTGGCCAATGCGATTCATGATGCGACTGGTGTGCGGGTTACTGAACTCCCCGCGTCACCAGCCCGGGTGCTCGCTGCGCTAAACGCTGCAGGAGCCTCACATTCCTTGAGCCAGAAGGGGACCTGAGCTGAAATCGTGAGCCGAGAAGTGAGCTACTGTTGGTGGTGTGGTGATGGATTGTCGTGAGGAGGTTTTGATGGTGACCGAAACTCATGAAAAGCGTGATCAACTGGTTGCTGATGGCTACACCGTAATTCCTGGGGTGTTTGGTGAGGCACTACTGCAGGAGTTCCGGGACTGGTCGGAAGAGTATTTTGGTCAGCATGAAGTTGATCACCGTTATCGATACCAGGGAAGCAATGTCTATGTGATTTCACCTGCGCGCTGGGCGCGTGGAGACATTCCCGCCCCACGATCGGGAGACAAGTCGGAGCGGATTTTGTCGGATCCAATTGTGGATCAATTTCTTGATGATCCCGGGTTGCAAATGGCGTGCAAAAGCTTGCAACTCGAAGGTCTCAAGTCCTCTGAGGATTTGCTCATTCTTGCTAAGCCAGCACATGGGCCGCCGTTGTACTGGCATCAAGATTTCATGAACTGGAACAGTCCTATCGCCGCGACCCCGTGGCCCACCAAGGTGTTCCTTTCTACGTATCTCACCGATACCTCTGTCGCGAACGGATGTCTACGTGTGATCCCTGGGACACATCTTCGTCGTATTGATCTCCACGACATGATTCCGGACGCGCACGGTGAGGATGCGCAAGCCCTCGAGAGTCTTGATGGTCCGGCATTTATGGAGCATCCCGATGCAGTGGATTTACCGATGCGGGCTGGGGACATGGTGGTGGCCGATGCTCGGCTGTTGCATGCGGCGCATCCAAATACGATCGATGCTCGCCGGACGTTGATGCTCGCGTGGCACGACGTGTTTCCGTTTCCGGAACCTCCGAGCTGGTGGACTGATCCAATCCCGACCGTGGTTCGAGAGGCTGACCCAACCGTTGAATATGAACCCCGTAGATCTCCCAGCAACTACCTTCGCTAGATAGCGATCTGGCCGAATGGCCGTGGCTCGGGTTTTAGGACGTTGGGCCGACTCGAATCGTCTTGATCTCATCGGCGTCAAGGAATGGCGGGTTACCAGCGGGTGCGTTGGCCGTGATGTCCCTGTCGTTGGCCAGGCCGACGATGCAGGTGGACACGGCGTCATGCCCGAGAACAAACCCGATCCCGGTCGTGTGACGTGGCTCGTCACGTTGATCCGCAAGGTCCTGGATTCGTTCACGAGGTTCCGCCGCAGCCTTCATTCGGGCTCGAAAAACGTCAGATCGTCGCCAGTCGGTATCCGGGAGTGCATCGATTTCTTCGTCGTTCAACATCAGGAGGCCGTTCGCAAACGGTGATCGAGCGAACACCCCGGTCCCACGTTCGGCGGCTAGCGGTAGGACAACATCTGCAGCACTATCGTCGATGGCGCTGAAGGGTGTTTCGACAACTGGTGCGTCCCATCGTCGGATTGCCTCAGCAGCGACTTCTGTTTGTCCCGTGGTCGCTGAGACCCCCCACCAACGGATTTTTCCGGCGTCCTGCAACTGCTTTAAGGTCTCAAAGGGAGCCTCGTGCTCGACGACGTGCATCGGGGGATCGTGCAAGAGATATGCGTCGATATAGGTGGTTTGCAGTCGACGCAGGGCAAGGTCACAGGCATCCCGGATGCGTTTTGGCGAATAGTCTTGGGGTTGCGGGAAGCCAAGGACCACTTGTGCGCCATCGATCCCGGGAAGATAGCCGACCTTGCTAATGATGAATGCGTTCTCACGTCGTCCACGAAGTGCCTCGCCGATGAGAACTTCGCTTCGTCCATTCCCATAGCATTCAGCGGTATCGAAGGTGGTGATGCCGGCGTCAAAGGCACGTTGGACGAGGTCGACGGCTATAGGGGCGGCCATGGCTCCCCAGGCGAGCCCGCCAATTTCCCAACAACCCATACAGAGGGCGCTGACATTATCTCCTGTCCGCCCGAGCGATCGTTGTTCCACGTCTACTCCCCTTGTTCTCGTGTCACATCCTGCACGCGCACACCATAAGGCTCATGCACTTTAGGTCGAATCGCTGACGACGGCGAGTTCGTCGGTGAGACCGAGGCGCTCGAATTGTTCAGTGGGTGCATCGTTCGCCACCATCAAGTGAGCGATATGCATGCGCATCGATTGTTCAATGGCCTCGTCGGTAAGAGGGTGCTCCTGCAGCGGATCATCGTGAAGATCAAACAGCAGCTTCGGCATTGGACGTTCAGGTCGGAGACGCACCGATTCAGCGGGCACAGGGATTTTTAGCGTGCGTACCCCCTTGGTGAACGAGAAGGGATCGGACAATTCCATGTCCTGTAGTTCATTTACCGGCATTCGTTCGGCCATGTGGGTTGGCATGAGGGTGTATTGATTGAGCGGTTGATTGCTGTCTGTTGGTGGATGCATGTATACGTGATGTCCGTCAGTACAGTTGACGTGACCGCCCATGACGCCGAACAGAATGGCCTCGCGGGTTGGGGCATCGGTCGCGACGGTGTCACGGAGCGGAATCCCCTGCATGTCCGGCGGAAGGGGGGCGCCAAAGTAATCCAACAGTGTGGCGGGTACGTCGATGTTCTGGACGAGTTTGTCGTTTCGAACGCCCCGACGACCACAGCGTGGATCCCATAGAAAGAAGGGGATACGGGCGACCTCGTTGTAGAACGGTTGAATCACCTTGGCCCACCAGTTGTGTTCGCCGAGCAAGAAGCCGTGATCGGTGGTGACGATCAACATGGTGTCGTCCCACAAATCATGTTGGTCCATTGCATCGAGGATCTTTCCGAGGTGGGCGTCGCACATACTGACGAGTGCGGCGTATTCGTACCGCATGTGGTCCACCTGGTTTCTTGGGTGATCGACTCGAGCATAGGGGGGCCAGTCAAAATGCGGACCGTCGTATTCGTGGGGATAAAGGTCCTTATACGCTTGTTGCGTAAAAAATGGCTCGTGCGGATCGAACGTCTCGATTTGTAAGAACCAATGGTCTTCGGACGCATTCGTCCGAATAAATTCGAGGCCTGCATCGAAGGTCTGGGCCTGTGGTTGTGCGGATTCCGATCGCATATAGCCTCGATTGACCCAATCCTGCCGTGCCTTGGGTGATTGTTGGTTGATGTTCCCAGCAGGGACGGTTGGGTTCTCGACCTGACCTTTCCATGGATCGCCCTCCTGACCTCGGGCGAATTCCCATGAGGAATAGCGTTCGTGGTAGGTGGCTCCTCCATCTTCAAAGTAGTGCTGATGATCGGTTACGTGGTGGCTGTAGATCCCATGATTCTTGAGGAGGTCCGGGGCAGAGTCATCAAATGGTTCGAGCGGGCCCCAACTGCGGTGCAAAAAGTTGTAACGACCAGTGTGGAGTTCTCGACGGGCTGGCATGCACGGCATACTTCCAATCCAGGCTTGGTCAAACGTGACTGTGTGATCGGCCAGTCGCCTGAAGTTCGGGGCCTTGACCCAGTGGTTGCCGTAGTTTGGCAAGAAGTGTCGATTCAACGAATCGAACATCACCATGATTGCTTTCATTCGGAGACACTCCTTGTGGGTGGTTCCCAGGCCGGTGGGATGACCCGCTACGTCTTAGCGTACCGGTGGCGGCTTAATATCGTCGAAATACCATGGCCCCTGTGGTCACGAGCCGCCGTTACCATCAATCAGTGAGGGCAGTGTCGACGCGCTACCTCGCGTAAGCTGAGGGTCCCCGGCTGAATGTCTTTGGATGCTCCGGGCTTAGTCGGGAGTGACCGTGTCAGCAAAATCAGCGGTAATGCCTCCGCTGGCTGCGGTGACGTCTCGCCGTGCGCTCCAGCGTCGTCTGTATGCGTTGGCCTGGCCAGCGGTCCTCGAGAATTTGCTCCACAGCCTGGTGTTCATGATCAATACCGCGTTGGTTGGACGTCTTGGGGCAGAGGCCCTCAGTGCGGCAGGTATTGCGAACCACATCATGTTTTTTGTTATCACGCCGGTGTATGGGTTTGCCGCCGGTCTCCTGGCGATCGTGGCGCGCGCGAGTGGTCGTAACGATCTTGCTGATGCGCAGCGTGCAAGTCGGCATGCCTTCATGATCGGGATGGGATTTACGATCGTTGTGTCGGTGCTTCTCGTGACGCTGGCGGCGCCCATTATGCGCGCGGCGGGAGCTGATGCTGAGGTCGTGGATTTAGCCAGTCCATTCCTGCAGGTTGCGTCGATATTTACGGTCTTCCAGACAGGCATCATGCTTTTGGGGGCTGTGCTTCGTGGTGCCGGTGATACCCGGACACCTATGGTCGCCACCATGGTTATGACGATCATCGATGGGGTCGGCGGATATCTCTTGGTGTTTGATGTGATTGGGCCCGGTGGCCTTGGTTTGATGGGAGTTGCAGTCGCGTTTAGCGTGGCTAGAGTCGTGGGGTTCGGGTACATCTTTGTCGCGTTCGGACGGCGACCCATCGGATGGAGGTGGTGGAGAGGGTCGTGGATGGAACTCACGGTGTTCCGTCGGTTGATCCGGGTCGGTGGGCCCGCAGCCGCGGAGCAGACCATGACGTTTGGCGGGATTTTTGTGACGCAGTTGATGGCGTTACGTCTTGGAACCATCCAATTTGCTGCACATTCCGTGATTGGTCCGATCACCTCGCTGCCGTTTACAGCAGCTGTGGGCATGAGCTTTGCCGCGGCGACAGCGGTCGGCCAGTGTCTCGGGGCTCGACGTCCTGATTTGGCCCGACGGTACGGCGTGGAAGCTAATGCGGCGAGCATCGTCATGGCTGGTGGTTTTGGGGCCGTGATGGTGGCGTTTCCGGAATGGTTAATGAGCCTGTATACAACCGATCCATCTGTGGTCTCGCTGGGTATTGTTCCGCTTCGTGTTGTCGGTTTGTTTATTTTTCTTTATGGGCCGGCAAATGTGTTGCCAGGTGTATTGCGTGGAGCAGGTGACACTAAATCGGCCTTGTGGATTGCGATTGTAGCGCTGTGGTTTGTCAGGGTTCCGGTGGCGTTCGTCCTCACGTTTGGGCTCGGTATGGGATTGCTTGGGCTCTGGCTGGCTCTTGGCGCTGGATATGTGACACGCGTGTTGATCGCTACCTGGCTGTTTGTTCGTGGACGATGGCAAACAGTTGAGGTGTAACGAGGACGAACTAACCAAGGTGTTCCCCTAGTTTGCTGTGGTTGTCTTCGGATCGATCCCGCGGAGCCAGGCCAGCGCTGACACAAGTCCGATGATGGGGAATAGGCTGATCACGAAGAAAAGCCCTGTCAACCCGATGGCGTCTGCGATAAGGCCAGCGGTCGCCGGTCCCGCGAACATTCCCAGGGCATAGATGGACTGGAAGATGCCCATCGCAGAGGCTCGTTCGTGTTCTGAAACATTCTGGATCGAAATGCCCATGAGGAGCGGGAATACGGTCCCGCGGGCAACGCCGTTCACGGCCTGCAGTGCAATGAGCGCGGGGACGGTGGCGACGCTCGGCAGAATCACGATGGTGATTGCGGTAAACAGCGATCCAGCGACGATGGTATTGAGAGTGCCGAAACGGTTGCTCAATCTCGGAGCAATCAGGGAGGAGATCCCGTAAGACAGAAAGGTAATGGTTGTTAAGGTGCCGAGATCGGCTTTGCTGGCGCCGAGGGTGTGGGCAAAGATCGGGACAAATCCTATGTTGAGGCTCCACATTACGAACTGGGCGAGAGCTGCGATTCCGGAGGCTACAAGCAATGTCCGGATTGACAGGACGTGCGTAAAGCGGCGAATTGACATGCGCTGGCGTGTTCCAATGGGTCGTTCGCCAGCTAGCAAGATCGCGGCGGTTCCTACCAGGGCGATTACGGCCGAGGCCCAGAAGGTAAACGGCACCCCCAGGTTTTCGGCAAGAACCCCGCCGACCATGCTGGCGATCACGATGAAGACTGCGTTCATAAACAGTAGTTGCCCCGTGGCATTGGCGGCCTGGTCGGGACGGAAGAATCCGGCGAAGTACACGGCCGAAATAACGAAGGAGGTTGCTCCGACTCCGTGAAAGCCTCGCCAGAGGATTAGTAGCATCGGGTCGGGAAACAAGGCCATGCCTATGGCGCCGATGGCGATGGCGACAAGCCCCAGGGTCATGAAGGGTAGTCGAATCCCGTAGCGGTCGGAGAGATACCCGATCGGAATACGGAGGACGAACTGAACTAGGCCATAGGCGGCGATGATAAGCCCAACAACAGTCAGCGATGCCCCGAGGGATTCGGCATAAACCGGAAAGGCCGGCATATAGATATAAAGGGATGTCCAGAAACAGAAAAAGGCGAGGCCGAAGCCCACCCATTGACGGCGTCCTGCCAACGGGGATGATCGGGATTCTGCGGGGGCGTTGTTCACGTGCTTACTTGGGATGAGGGGATTTTATTTCATCCGTGAAGAACACAGATGCTGGGCAAGGCAGCAACAAACTTTCTTATTGTGACGGCCGGAATTCTTCCTGCGTGGTCATTGAGTGATTTGTAATCGACAGTGACTCACTACGGTTTGTCCGTGGCTGGGGTTTTCATCCGAAGTTCTCAATGAGAATCTTCTCTGAATTCGAGTCTCGTATTTCTTTACCCTTGTCGATCCATCCGGCGAGCAGGTATCCGCCCGGAGCTGTATTTCCAGCCCTCGCTTGTGAGTTGAAGTCCCGAAAGGCTGCTATTGAGACTGCGACGTAGATTTCTTGCATTAGTTTCATTCGCTCGTCTTCTTCTTCGTCAATGACATAGCTCGGATCGTATTCCGGCATCTCCGGGTTGGTGACTTCCGCGATAAAGCTGTACGGGAGATACGCATTCACGTACCAGGGGATTCCTCCACTTTGCCTTGCCGCCTCAGCCGCTGCCTGGTAGTTCGCCTGAACGCGGGCGCTGAATTTCTCTTCGGATAGATGCGCATGGTCGAGCGTGAACATAAGTCCATCGTAGCCCGGGGTCACAGCTGCCGGATGAATGGTCCCGTAACCTGGTAGGAGATGGCCGCCAAACACTGCGCGGAGATCCGGGAGGACGTCGAGGTGCCACCCACTCGAGACGGCGACACGCGCGGTGAGGCCTGGCTCCCCTTGAGGATCGAGCGTCTGTTCGCCGGGTTCACGGCCCGATTCCTGCGAGAATCCAGGGGCTAGACAGGGACCTTGAAACCCCCCCTCATGTTCGTTGCCTGGGCTTAGATATTCAACGTTTAAGGCGTCAGCAAACTTGGCAAACGCAAGAGCTGCTTGGGTTTGAACCCTGATATATGAAGCCAGGTTTTCCTCGTGAGATCCGCCGCATGGAACGTCGTATGTGAACGTGTCGAGGCTTAGGTGTACGGCTAATCCCCGAATGCGGGCTCGAATGACGAGGTTGGCAGCTTCCTTGGCGCGCTGGATAAACGCATTGCCGTTGGTATCGACGCCATACAAGATCACCGAGTGAAACGCATTAGTTCCGGTAGCCTGTAGGCGCTCAAATTCGACGTTGTCGGCCATCACATCCATGAATTCAAACCATGCGTGAGCGCTAGTTCCAACCATGGTTTTTGGGTAAATGCGGGGGAACAGTTCCGGTTTAAAGACTTGAGCGAGATCAAAAACCGGCATGTCGCTTCCAGGGCCGCCTAGGCTACGACATGTCGCCATTGTCTCTGACTCTGCAGATGTGGATTCTCGTTTGGAATCGAGGACGACGTCATTGAAGACTTGGGTCCCAAGACCTGCTCGATAACATAGGTGTGTCTCGCGTGTTCCCCATGACGATTGTGCTGGCTGCTGCCCGCCAGATCCCTGTGCGGATGCCTGGCCTGCGGGCGGTATGCCCTGCTGCCCGCCAGATCCCT
>Ga0187827_10006555_pt1 | contig 13276 bp, 12 predicted proteins | sample ETNtaG_39_FD_167969 | JGI IMG/M metagenome (GOLD analysis project Ga0187827, IMG submission 167969) | Marine microbial and viral communities from oxygen minimum zone, Eastern Pacific Ocean - ETNP2014_SV_150_PacBio MetaG (Illumina Assembly) | ecosystem: Environmental > Aquatic > Marine > Hypoxic... | reverse complement strand
GAAGAAAATACCGTTGAATTGATTGATTACATTAGTGTGATCTGGAAGCGAAAGATACTCATCATTGTGGTGACATTAGTCTGTATAGTAGTAGGAGTAGGAGTAGCAGTAATGAACTCGAGGTCGAAGCCGCTACCAGTGACATACGTCGCAGATGCGGTTATAAGGGTCGGTAAGAAGGTGGTATTAACGCCAACTCTTAATATTGCTTCTTCTGCTACTGCCTATGTTGAGAGTCCTGAAGATTTGAAGGACACCATTCCTCATAGGTATGGCTTAAATATTGATAAAACCGTTGGATACCAACTTGAGGTTGAACAGATTGGTAAGCTTTCCATGTTAAGACTAGTCTTGAAAGGCCCTGATAAAGGAGTAGAAAAGGTTCTTGGTGAGATAATAGAGATGCTGATTGCTGAACATAAAACTATAGCAAAAGCTTCTATTGTCTCATATACAAATTTCATCCAAAAACTGGAAGAAGATGCTAAAATGTTTCAGGAAAATATAACCACAATTGATGCAAGTATAAAAGAAATTAAGAGAAGAGAAGGAATGTATCTGGAAAATATGGCTGCAGCTGAGCCAGAAGCAGGAATAGAGAAGGGTGTAGGTAATGAGTCTGCTTTTTTGAATATGTTGTACCTCAAAACTATTGATAAAGAAAAAGACTTGAGCCGCAACCGGGTAAATTTAAGAAATACTCAGTGGCAACTTATATTGTATAAAACGACTATAGGCAGTCTTGTGGAGTTTGATACAAAGATGCTTGGTGAAGTAAAGAGCGCTGTTATAGAACCGAAGAAGGTGGGAAGTCCTATATATACTATAACAGTAGCCGGGGTTGTAGGTTTAATGATGTCACTTTTCATCGTTTTTCTCACGGAGTATATTGAGGAATCAAAGTTAAGGAGAAAAGGGAAATAATGAAATTTACCATTGGATTTGAAAAAGAGGATACCGGAAAGCTTCATGAATATTGGGACGAGATAATTGAAAACCAGCAATGGTCAGAGGGGAAATTCACAGAGAAATTTGAGGAAAAGTTGTCTGAATATAATCAGTTGCATTCAGTTACATTTTCAACCTGGTCAGGGGTTGCTCTAGCAGTATTAGAGTTTTTCAATGTAAAAGAGAAAACGGTTTTGTGTCCTTCAAATACCTTTATGGCAACACCTCTCAGTGTTATAAAGGCTGGTGGAAATGTTGAATTTGTGGACTGCAATAAAGATGATTTTTGTTTATCGTATGAAGATTTAAAAACAAAGATTGATAAATATAATCCTATCGCAGTATTGGTTGTACATATTGGTGATCATATAGCTTTTCAAATAAAAGAGGGGTCTAGACTAGAACAGTGAGTAAAATTTACAAATTCTTAACGATATAGCATAGATATTAACATCTCGATAGTTAAACGAAATTCACTGAAAGGAATAAATCATGAACATACTGGGAATAATGATTGGTACAAGTTCAACGGCAGCTCTAATGAAAAATGGGAAATTGGTCGGATGTGCCAGCGAAGAGAGGTTTAAAAGGAAAAAGAACATAGGTCGCTATCCTGAAGATGCAATTGAATTCTGCCTCAGACAGGGAGGCCTTGAACCGGGTGACATAGATTCGGCTGTATTCGTCTCGCACAGCTTTGATTATCATCACTGGGTTGTCGATAGGGACTGTGCATTTTCCATGCAGGATTGGTTGCGTGAGCAGCATCAGTACTGGTGGCCAAAGTTTTATGAAAATAAAAATGTAGATTATTTTGAAATATTTAAAGATAAAATTATTCCCGAGCATTACACACGGGAAATAGTCACGGAATTTATAAGGCCTGACAGGGACATCAGACCTTCATTGTTGAAGAACCACTTGGGAGATGATGTCAGGAATATTCAGACTGTACTGCACTATGAAGCTCATCATCACTATGGCTATTACTGTTCACCATTCCGTGAAGAAAGGGTGCTCAGTTTTGTCCTGGAAGGATGGGGAGAAGGTACCAATGCTACAGTGGCAATGTTTGAAAAAGGGGTTTACAACGAATTATACAAGACACCTATCTGTAATATAGGACGTTTGTACAGGTATATGACGCTGCTACTGGGAATGAAGCCCAATGTACATGAATACAAGGTAATGGGTCTAGCGGCCTACAATTCAAATTATCAGGAAGTGATGGACATCCTGAGCGACACGTTATATGTAGACGGATGTGAGTTTAAATACAGGGAGAAACCGACTGAGCATTATTTCTGGTTTAAGGAGAGATTTGAGGGGAGAAGATTTGATGAAATCGCTGCAGGGCTTCAACATTATGTAGAACATATTATTAGTGAGTGGGTCAGAAACTGGATTGTGAAAACAGGCGTAAGTAAAATAGTTATCTCCGGAGGTGTGGCCATGAATATAAAGGCAATGATGGAAGTTGCCAAGATGGATGAAGTGCAGGAGATGTTTGTTCCAGGTAACGGAGCTGATGAATCCAACGCCATAGGAGCGTGCTATCTTGTACATGCAAAAAATTGTCAGGATTCAGGGATAGCTCCTAACTCGATTCCATTAAACAGAGATCTGTACCTGGGCCCCTCCTATTCAAGGGATGATGTAAAAGTAGCAATTGAAAATCACAGAGACAAAAGCTTTAAAATGAAAGAAGATGTCTTACCCGAAGAAGTAGCGAAGATCATTTCAGGGGGCGACCCGGTGGCCAGATTTTCCGGTAAAATGGAATTCGGTGCAAGGGCACTCGGTAATCGTTCTATTCTGGCAGATCCCAGAAACATAAATATCGTACGTAAAATAAATAATCAGATAAAATGCAGGGACTTCTGGATGCCTTTTGCGCCAGTCATTTTAAAGGAAAGAGCAGATGATTACTTGCTCAATCATAAAAATATTGAAAGTCCTTTTATGACGATTGGATTTGAAACAACCCCTCTAGCTCAAAAAGATCTGATTGCCAGTCTTCATCAGGGAGACCTAACAGCCCGTCCTCAAATTTTAACTGAAGAGGTCAACCCAGGTTATTATAAGCTTATTAAGGAGTTCGAAGTGTTAACAGGTGTGGGAGGGCTTGTCAATACATCTTTTAACCTTCACGGTGAGCCCATTGTCAACACACCTGAAGATGCACTTCATGTCTTTTTTAATTCAGGACTGGACTATTTGGTATTAGAGGATGTTTTGATCTATAAAGAGACTGAAAGTCATTAAAGTAGGGAAAAATATGAAGATCAGAAAACGTGAAGCGGAAATAAGCAACAAATACAAAATGAATAAGATCAAGTTTGACGAGTCAACTTATCATTTCAGTTCAGCAGAAAAAGAGGATGCGTTTATCAGAATGCAATTTACAAAAACCGAAGAAATGAAAAAATAAGGATGTAGTTTGTAATAGATTGAAAATAGAAACATAAGAAAGTTTTTTGTCCTTCTGGAATTAGAGTAATCGAGAGTTTTTGAAAGAGTGGTTTGTGGTGAAACTAAAAAACAAATGAATACTAGTAGCTAGTGCAGGTGGATTTGTTGGTATTATATTAGTTGAAATACTTACTTATATTGAATTTAATGTTTGGTGATTTGTCTGTGCTTCATAAGAAATCCAGGATTCTAGCAACAAAGTGTACTGGACTTGTTTGCAAGACTTATAATAAGACAAGTTAATGATAATCGCCATACACCAACCGGAATTCATGCCTTGGCTGAAGTTCTTTGACAAAATGAAAAGGGTTGATAAGTATATTGTTTTCGATCACGTTCAATTTAAGAAACGATACTTTGAGAACAGGAACCGTGTAAAGCAGGAAGATATTGCCGTATGGCTTAGCGTCCCTGTTAAAACGAAAGGGAAATATTTACAAAGAATTGGTGATGTGGAAATTGATAACAGCCTTCCCTGGCAGAATAAACTATGGGCAAAGATTATACACTGTTACTCAAAAAGCCCATATTTTAAAGAATTTGGACAAGAAATTGAATCCATTATCTTTGCACAAAGATATGAACGTCTGATTAATTTCAATCTTAATTTTATTGAGTGGTTTAGAAAGATTCTCGATATTAATAACTCCATGCTTTTTTCTTCAAGATTGGACGTAGATGAATACAAAGGTAGTAATCTTATATTGCAGATTTGCTCCCTTTTAGGAGCAAATCAGTATCTATGCGGTTCTTTTGGAAAGGATTATTTAAATTTAGATGATTTTCATAAAGCTGGAATCGAGATAATCTGGCAGGATTTTCATCATCCTCAATATCCTCAAATAGGAGATAATTTTACCCCTAACCTATCTGCTCTTGATATTGTTCTTAATTGTGGTCTAGTCAGTCGAGACATTTTGTTTAGAAACGGTATTTAAATAAAGAGATGTCGATGAAAAAGGTATATATCAACCAGAGAGGTATTGGAGAAGGATTTCCGGTATATGTAATAGCTGAGATTGGTATTAATCATAACGGTGATGTTAAACTGGCGGCGGAGACCATTGATGCGGCACTGGAAAGTGGCGCTGACGCCGTAAAGCTCCAAACATATAGTACAGAGGGATTTATCCATCCTGAGAATCCCATTTTTAATGCTGTTAAGTCTTGTGAGCTTACAAAAGATGAATATATTGAACTTTTCGACTATGCTCGAAGCAAAGGAGCGGTGATCTTTTCCACACCGGAGTGTTTTGAAGATATAGAGTTTGTAATAGATATGAAGTCTTCGGCTATTAAAATCGCTTCTATGGATATGAATTACCGTCAATTTGTGCAAAAGGTTGCCGAATCAGGGAGTCCAGTTATCATCTCTACAGGAATGAGCTATATGCACGAAGTGGCTAATTCCGTTAGATGGATAGAAGAGACAGGCAATAACGAGATTATCTTATTACATTGCGTGTCCTGTTATCCCGCCCCCCCGGAAGAGTGCAATTTATCTGTGATTCCTAAGCTTGCTTCCACATTCGGATATCCCACCGGTTTTTCGGACCATACCGTTACTCTGGATGTTCCCTTTGCATCAGCCTGTCTGGGGGCCAATCTAATTGAAAAGCATTTTACCCTTGATAAGACCCTTAAAGGGCCGGACCATGCCGGTTCCGCCGATCCTGAAGATATGAAAACCTTGATAGACTGGTTGCGTAATTTAGAGAATGTAATTGGAGACGGTATAAAAGAACCGAGTGAATCGGAGAAAGTTACAAGGTTGAAGAAGAGGAGAAGCATCTTCGCGAAAAGAAATCTATCATCCGGAGACATTTTAACAGAACACGACATTTGTTTTCTAACTCCTTCATTACCAGAAAGTCAGTTAGAGGATCTCGAAAGTTTTTTGGGACGGACTGTCAAAGTAGATATTCCAAGAAACAGAATAATCACTTCAGAAGTGTTGGTTTGAAACGTTGACCATGCAAACAGTGCTTTTCAGGGTAGACGGTGGCGGTATTTATAGTATGGCCATGGGACACCTCCTCAGGAGCGTCCGGTTAGCAGGTGTTTTATCTAAAAAGGGCGTTAGGTGCCTTTTCATTATGAAGGACTATCCGGAAGGCGTTAAATTTGTAAAGAATGTTGGTTATACTGTGGATTTATTGAACCCGGCTATTTCAGAGGAGGAAGAAGCGTCTTATGTTGTTTCCCATGCCATACAATTAGGTGCTCTGCTCTATATTGATATACGGTTTTCTATTAAAAGATTAATCGAAGAGGCAAACAAAGAATATATACCTACTGTGGTTTATGAGGATGTTTGTGGTGAGGACATATTGCCTACCGTGCTTATTAACCCGACTCTCACAGCGCAAAAAGAGAAAGGGTATGAGAATAGAGAAAACACGGAACTCCTGCTCGGGATTGATTATCTTGTTTTGGATCCGTTCATTGAAGACTATGCCCGTTCATCTTTTACACCAAGAATAAATAAACTCTTTCTCTGCTTTGGCGGCGCCGATCCATGCAATATTTCCAATAGAATCCTGAAAATATTACTTGCAAAGAAGGATGAGTACCAGATTACCCTTATACTTGGACCGTCCTTTAAATATCATTCGGACATTAAAAAGACTGTTCGTTATATGGATTTTGATAAAAGGGTAAAAGTGATTTCAAACTGCGACGATTTATATTCGATACTATCCACCACTGATGCTGCTATTACCGCAGGAGGTACTATTGTTTACGAATCAATTAGCCTCAATATTCCTACCTTTGTTTTACCCTCGATAGATTATGAGGCAGTCAATATGACACCCATGATTGATGCGGGCTTGATTAGTGGAATAAAAAAGGATATTGCCAATGTGGAGGATGTAATTTTAGAAAAAAAAATAGATTGTTTTATTAACGAAGCTGATTCACGAAAAAAATTATTTGATAAAGTCAGTTTGGAACATCTGTCGGGTGGAATTTTCAGAGTTGTGGAGGCAATTTGTGAAACCCACCGTCTTTATAGACGTCGGATTCAAATGAAACATATTTAACAAATAGCTATTACATAATATGGCAAAAGATAAAGTAACTATCTTAGGTTTAAACGACTCTAATTCAGCAGCGTCTATTATACAAAACGGCAAATTGATAGCCTTTGCCAGGGAGGAAAGGTTTAATAGAATTAAATTTGATGACGCCTACCCGACAAACGCAGTAAATTACTGTTTAAAAGAGGCTGGTGTTAATTTGAAAGAGGTGGACCATGTTGTTTTTGCATGGAACCCCGGGCATGAACTCGAACCGCAGGATTCATCCGCCGCCGTTCGATACCATAAACATTTTCTTCATTACATCCCTAATAACCTGATTCGGCATATTGGCGGAGATAAAATCAATAAAAGAATAACAGGTGTCTCCCAGGAGATACGATTCTTGGAAGGAAACATTGATCTTCATTTCTTACCCCATCATCATTGCCATGCTGCCAGTTCCTTTCTCGTTTCACCATACGATAAAGCGGCCATACTGACCATGGATGCTTATGGAGACGATATAACTGCAGAGTTTTTTATCGGTGAAGGAAATAAGATTACATCTCTAAGTAAGACTATGTTTCCACACTCCATGGGACAGGTTTATGCGGGGATTACTCAGTACCTTGGTTACAGGGCAAACTCTGATGAATGGAAGGTGATGGGAATGGCTTCTTATGGTGAACCTGAATATTATGATCAGTTTGCGAAAATTATACGCTTTGATAGAGAGAGAGGCACGTTCCGTTTAGACCTTAATTATTTCATGTTTTATGTGTGGCATCCAAGAAGGTATTCGGATGAATTTATTAAAGCATTTGGACCTGAAAGATATCCGGAAGATGAATTAGAAGAGAGACATCTAAATATTGCCGCAAGCTTTCAGAAAAGGGTTGAAGATGTAATCCTGGAGATGTGTAATTATTTATATGAAAAGACAGAGATTAATACTATATGTCTTGCTGGAGGTGTGGCAATGAATAGCAAGATGAATGGACGTATCCTAATGGAGTCACCTTTTGAAAGCGTCTGGGTACAGCCCAGTGCAGACGATGCTGGGTGCTCAATAGGGGCATGTTTTTATTATTGGCATCAAGTGCTTGGGAAAGAACGAAGTTTTGTGATGGATCATGATTACTGGGGTCCTGGTTATTCCAATGAGGAAATAAAACAAGCGTTGGATGATTCCCTTGTAAAATATGAATATTTCGAAGATATTGAAAAAGAAGCTGCGCAAGCTTTGGTTGATAATAAAGTGATTTGCTGGTTTCAGGGAAAGATGGAGTCGGGACAGCGCGCCCTGGGAAACAGGTCTATTCTCGGGGACCCACGTGATCCGGAAATGAAAGAAAAGATCAATAAACTTGTAAAACACAGGGAATGGTATCGACCTTTTGCTCCTTCTGTCTTGGAGGAATCTCAAAGTAATTTCTTTGAGAACAGTTTGTCCAGCCCTTTTATGCAATTAGTTTTGCCTATTAGAAAGGATAAACAATCAGTTATCCCTGCTGTAACTCACGTGGACGGGACAGGCAGGCTACAAACTGTCCAAAAAAACGTTAATCCGCGATATTGGAAATTGATAGATGAATTTAGAAAGCTTACTGGCGTTGGTATCGTACTCAATTCATCATTCAATGATAATGACGAACCGATTGTTTGTTCACCGAAGGATGCTATAAGGACTTTTTTTGGCACAGGATTACATGAATTGTATATCGGGAATTACAGAGTAAGAAAACACAGATAATAGAGGGAGACGTGCGAAAATCTAACCAAAAAATACTGAATTGTATTGCAATTAATCCACAATGGCATGATGAATATTTCTTATCTTTTCCCCTGGGAATAGCAACTATAGTTTCAATTGTAAAGTTGGCTGGCCATAACATACAAGTTGTTGATTTTGATGCGGTGAGATATGAAGAAGATAGAAAAGCAGCGGTGCTTAGTGGAGTCTCTACCAAAGCTGATGTCGTATTACTTACTGGTATGATTACAAATTATAAGAGAATTCGGGATTTGAGCAGTTTAATTAAGAAAATGTATATACATTGTATTGTGATTCTCGGTGGAAGCCTAGCAACAACAGCCCCTGATTCTATTCTAAAAAAAATGGATATAGATGTATTTGTTATAGGAGAAGGAGACGAGACAATTAAGATTCTATTGGAGACCTTATCTTCTAAATCATCGCTGAGGAGTGTCCCTGGAATTAAAATTAAGGATAATGATAATATATATTTTACATCCCCTTCCCTTATACCAGAGATTGTGGAGGTTCCAAGGCCCTGTTATGAAGAGTTTCCAATAAATAGATATGTTGATTTCTATAAGAAAACAGGGCAAAGTTTTGACATATACACATCAAAAGGTTGCCCTAGTACGTGTGTGTATTGCTATCGAATCTCAGGGAATAAGGTAAGATACAGAGCAGTAAATGAAGTTATAAAAGAAATATTATTTATTAAAGAGAGTTATCAGGTCAACAGCTTTTCATTTGTGGATGATAATTTTGGAATTAATAAAAAGTGGACGTATGATTTTTGTGACAAAGTTCGTGATTTAAATATACGTTTTAGATTCCAAGCATTTGTAAATGCGTTTGATGAGAATATCTTAGATCATTTGCAGAAGGTAGGTCTTGCTGGAGTCAGTGTTGGAATGGAATCTGCCAGCCCATTAATTCTTAAAGAAATGAGTAAAAGGATCAACCTTGATAAGGCAGCACATCTTTTCTCTTCACTAAGAAAACGGAATATTAAATACAATGCGACTTTTATAATTGGAATGCCAGGAGAGAATGATGAATCAATTGAAATGACCAAGGAATTCCTAATTCATAATGGATTTACGTCAAACTTTCAGTTATTTTTTATAACACCGTATCCTGGAACAAAGCTTTATTCGGACTTAATCACAAATGGGGTTATTCAAGATGAATTAGAGTATATAGAGAATTTAGGGCTTCAAGATAATGTTAATATAAATCTTACCAAGTATTCACTAGAAAAGCTTGTAGAATGGAGAGAGTATATCTTAGGTGAGGTGTCTCCGGTAAAACATGCGGGGGCAACATGGAAGAATGTGGGTTTATAATGGAGCAATAAAATGGGGATTAATAGATAATGATATGAAGTACATTCTTAGAATAGACAAAAGCTCACGTAATGCATTAAGACCTAATCATGCAAATATGAAGAAGGAATGCTTTCTGAAACTGATTGGTGAGGTTAATCAAGGACTTGATGATGACTGCTTCAGTAAGCATCCCTTCCAAATAACGGTGTTTCTTAACGGGGAGCAGTATAGTGCAAGGGATAAAATATTTGACAGGATAAGGAGGTTATTTTGAAAGTTTTAGCAATAGGCACACATTTTGACGATGTTGAACTTGGATGTGGCGGTACGCTTTTAAAACATATATCCAAAGGAGATGAAGTCAATATTCTAGTGGTGACTCATTCAGGGTATACAAAAGAAGCAGATGATTTTGAACGTGCTAAATCTCTCGCAAAGGAAGAGGGAGTAAAAAGTGCACATACAATGGGTGCGAATTTGTATTGTATGGACAAAGACCCCCTGAGCCTTGCTTCCACAGAAACTTTTGTTTTTGAAATTGAAAAATATATTAACAAAATTGAGCCTGATAGAGTATACACTCATCAGCCGACTGATACACATAGCGACCACGCTGCCGTTGGTACTGTATCACTAAGAGCATGCCGTAAGTGTAAAGAGGTATTTTTATATAGGAGTAATTGGTATATCATGGACAATTCACCTAATGATAACTACTATGTTGATATTAGCGATTTTATACATAAAAAAATTGATTTATTACACATATATAAAACAGAAATGGAGAAGGTTAACTATACATGGATAGATTTTGTAAGAAAACAGAATGAAGCAGCAGGTGCACAAATTTATACTGATGCGGCTGAAACCTTTCATATTGTTAAGCAGATTTGGTTATAAAACGGTAAAAAACAGCTGTATCTGCTTAAAAGGATAAAAACAGGTTAGTGAAAATGGGGCGCGGACCAAGCAAACAATATTATAAAGTTTTAGATGAAGATTACGTAAAAGGAACGTTGACTTGCCTCAAGCCTGAAATCATCCGGCAGGAGATAAATACGGATTTTCCGCTTGTTGTTAATATTGAACCGACAAACATTTGTGATTTAAAGTGTATTTACTGTCCGAGAACGAAAGCCCAGAAGGGTGTGGGGATGATGCCCTGGGAGCTTTACAGGAAAATCATAGATGAATTAGCCGAACATAGGACATTGAAAATGCTTCATTTGTTTAAAGATGGTGAATCATTTCTTCATCCTGATTTTATAAAGATGGTTCACTATGCAAAAGCTGTATCCGTAGCCAAGACTGTTCGCATAAACAGCAATGCAGTATGCTGGGATGATAATAAAATAAATGAGATCTTGGATTCTGGAATTGATGATATCACTATTAGTGTCGATGCTGCGTATTCTATAACATACAGCCGCGACAAAAAGAAGGACTGTCTTAAAAGAGTCGAATCTAATATAAAACAACTTTTAAAAAAACGCAACGATAATAATAAATTGACACCATTTATTCGTGTCAAAGCAATGGAGTTTAATGGTATCAGCAAGGAAGAAATAGAAGCCTTCATTAAGAAATGGGAAGGTATTGCAGATGAAGTTCAAATTACAGGAATTCATGACTGGGGTGGTGCCGTAAATGGTATAGAGATAACAGACGAAAAGACAGATTATCGATATCCTTGTGCTATAATGTGGTACGCTTTGGCAATAAACTGGGATGGCAAGGTAACGGTATGTTCAGTTGATTGGGATACTGAAATAGAAGTTGGTGACGTTGTCAGGGAAAGCCTTCACGATATTTGGAATGGGATTAGATTGAAGGATGCAAGGAAATCTCAGATAGACCGCAACTTCAGCAAATTTAGCATTTGCAGGAACTGTGTTGTATGGGTTTCTGTCGGTGACATGCATGGTTGGCTTGAGAAACACACGGAGTTTTATAAGTAATATGAGAAAATCACACTCTTTATGGAATAAAAGCAAATCCATAATTCTCAATGGTACTTTAACGCTTTCAAAATCACCCGATTACATTGTGCCGGGTTATCCTATTTATGTCGATAAGGCGAAGGGTGCATATTTATGGGATGCTGAAGGTAACAGATATATCGATTATCCGTTGGCGCTTGGTCCTGTCATTCTTGGATATGCCTATGATGAGGTTGATGCTGCTGTGAAGGAGCAAATGGTAAAGGGGTTTTTGTACAGTCTATCCAGCAAGCGTGAAATTGAACTTGCTGAGCTTATGTGCGAGATTATCCCATCTGCTGAAAAGATAAAGATTTTAAAGACCGGTTCGGAAGCAATGTCAGCAGCAGTCAGAATAGCTCGTGCTTATACTCGAAGAGATATTGTTGCTGTGTGCGGATATCACGGATGGCATGACTGGACAGTTGTAAGGACAGATCGGAATGCGGGTGTTCCGTCTCAACTTCGGGATCTCATATACGAATTTTCATATAATGATATTGATTCTCTACAAATGATTTTTGATCGAAAGCCAGGGAAAATTGCAGCTGTGATCATGGAGCCGGTAGGAATGTATGAACCTGTAGATGATTTTTTAAATAAAGTTGCTGTGCTGACAAGAAAAAATGGAGCATTACTAATTTATGATGAAGTGATTACCGGCTTTCGCTTAAGCTTTGGAGGAGCACAGGAATATTTTTCAGTTACACCAGACCTCAGTGTTTTTGGAAAGGCTATGGCTAATTGTTATGCCATAGCTGTCGTTGTAGGTAAACAGGACATTATGAATGCAGTGGAAGATGATGTGTTTATTTCATCAACATATAGTGGTGATCTGCTGGCGATAACTGCTGCTGTTAAGACTATAGAGATTTTAAAAGAAAATAATGTTAATAACCATATAATTAATCTTGGACAGAAACTCAAAGAAGGTTTGAACGCTATTATCGAAAATAACAACATCAGTGCAAGCTGCGAGGGTATGCCCCACAAGACATTTATAGTTTTTCGGGATGCTGAAGGGGTGAGTAGTAAAATGATTGAAACACTTTTTCGACAGGAATGTCTTGCAAGGGGAATATTTTTGGGATATGGGCATTTTATATGTTTTTCTCATACTGAAAACGATATTAAGGCAACTCTCGAAGCTGCCTCAGAAGTATTCGCATTAATACGCAAGGCATTAGAGAATGGAAATCTCTCAGCATATCTGAAAGGGCCTGTGGCAAAAGATGTGTTCAGGCGGTACTAAACCATTAGTAGGAATTATTGTCCAGGCACGTCTTGGTTCGACACGTCTTCCCAATAAGATACTCAAGGAACTTGTTGCCAGCCAGACTGTTTTGGGCTATCTACTTAGCCGGTTGTCTACCTGTAAGTATGCTGATAAGGTCATTGTTGCAACAACGGCATCATCAACAGATGATCCTCTTGCAAAGTGGCTAAAGGACAATGGGTATATGTTTTACCGTGGTAGCGAAGAAGACTGCATTGACCGATTTTACCATGCATGCAAACATTTCAATACAGATTTGATTGTTCGTATTACTTCTGACTGCCCTTTTATTGTGCCAAAAATTGTTGATGACATGATTTGCTACTATGTTGAAAATCGCTTTGAGATAGACTACTTGAGTAATAGACAGTATACAAACCTTCCAGAAGGCTTGGATGTCGAAATCTTTAGCAACAAAATGTTAGAAGATGCTGTCAACAATGCAAAACAGCAGAAAGAACGCGAGCATATTAATTATTTTTTTTTGAGTCGAG
>Ga0187827_10006554_pt1 | contig 13276 bp, 11 predicted proteins | sample ETNtaG_39_FD_167969 | JGI IMG/M metagenome (GOLD analysis project Ga0187827, IMG submission 167969) | Marine microbial and viral communities from oxygen minimum zone, Eastern Pacific Ocean - ETNP2014_SV_150_PacBio MetaG (Illumina Assembly) | ecosystem: Environmental > Aquatic > Marine > Hypoxic... | reverse complement strand
AAAGCTAAGGAAGAAGAATCCAAAGCTAAGGATAGCGAAGAAAAGAAAAGTAAAAAATAATGGCTAATACAACCAGCGTATCTAGACAGAACCAGCTCGATATAAAAGAGATCAAAACTGATGTCAAGCATATTAGAGCAAACATGGTTCCAGCTAGAGAGTTTTATCGCCTACAGGGAGCTGTAATAGTGGTAGGGACTCTTCTAATGTCTAGCGTTGGTTATCTATTTAGCTTAACAAAATAAGGAGCTCATATGAGTTTAGTAGACATTGTATCTGATCATTTGTTTAATGATGCAACGAAAGAAGCTATCATTGATGGATTGAATAAGAAAATTGATATTCCAATAATAAATGAGAAGACTGAAGAAAAAATCCTTACTGCTATATATGATGTAGTAGAGGACGTAATGAAGAAAGTTTTAGGAGGAAAGTAGTATCGCATTAATTACCATAACTGTCTCTGATTTTGACAAAGTAATTGGTCATAAAGCCTTTCCAGATAAGCCTGAAAAATGTCCCCATTGCTATAGTAGTAGTATGAAAGATGTTGAAGTGCTAGGGGCCTACGATGGCCCCTTATTCTGGGAATGTGAGACTTGTGGTATCCAACTTTTAAGATTCAGTCGAAGAACGACTGATAAACACTTACGCAAAGTGGAGGAACTTCACTTTTGCCTAGAAGAAGAATGGATGGATCATATATGCGAAGGACTACCAAACTAGATGGAAGGGTCACATCAAGAGGTATTATTACCCCTGATAAGCATTTTCCATTGCACGATGAGAGGGCTATTAATTGCCTTGTAAAAGCAATAAAGATAATAAAACCTAATTTTTACATTGATTTGGGTGATGTCGGTGAATTCCAAAGTGTGAGTCACTGGCAGTGGAAAAAGAAAAAGCGTCCACCTTTAGAGTACCAAATCCCTTTCGTAGATAAGGATATCGAAGATGTAAATGCTGGGATGGATATTATAGACGAAGCTCTGGATAAGGTTGGTTGCAAAGAGAAATATCTTATTCAGGGCAACCATGATGAGTGGCTTGATCGGTTTGTTATGGAGAACCCATATCTCGCTGATTATACTTTCAGGAAAGCTATCAAGCTTGACGAAAGAGGTTATAAATATTATCCTGCTGGTAAATATCTAAAGATAGGTAGAATGAACTACTACCATGGGCATCATTTTGCTGGCATAACGCACACAAGGAACCACTTATTAAGATTGGGTGCTAATCTAATGTATGGTCATCATCATGATCTACAGCAGAGTAGCGTAACACATTTAGACGGAGTAAAGTCAGCTTGGTCTATAGGATGTTTAAAAGATATGACATCTGAAAAGAATACATGGCTTGGTAATAGACAACATAATTGGGCTCATGCCTTTGCAGTGGTAGATTACTTTGATAAAGGTTTATTTACAGTTCATGTAATAAACATTATCGAAGGAAGAACTTCACTGTGGGGTAAGCTTATAGAGGGATAGAATGCCACAAGACAGGGCTTTAATAGATTTCGTAATCAATAATGAGCAGGATATAAAGAAATGGCTCAAATCCAGACCTTATGCCCAAGGTACTTATGAAGATTTATTAAAAGAGTCACAGAGTGGAGATATAAGTGTTAAAAGAATACCAGATAAAAAATGGGATTCTCATATTAGAGAGGCATACGGAGATGAACAGACTCGTCCAAATCTAGCTGCTTTTTATGAATCTGGCAGTAAAACTATAAATTTAAAGAAAAGTGGGGAAGAATCATTACCCCATGAGGCAATGCATTATTTCTCTTCACATAGACCACTGAATGATAATGGGTATGGTGCTCCTAAAAATATTAATCCTTATATAAAAGCAGATATAGCGATGAAAGGATGGTTTCCATCTTTCCATCCAGGAGGAAGAAGGCCTCATATTGGTGGTAAATTAGGCGAGACTTCAGTAGGTAATTGGTGGAATACAAATAAAGCAACTAAAGGTGTTGCTTATTCTGACAAAAGAGGGTATCACCCACAGTTAGATGAGCATTCATTCGACTTAGCTAAGACATTTGGCACAAAAAGCAATGCCTCACCCGATATAAAAAAGAAGTTAAACTCAATAAAACATAAACTTGGGAATCTATTTAAGAAGAATCAGAGCTTTGGAGAATCATTTAAAGAGGCTAGGTCTGATGGGTTAGATGAATTTGAATGGCAGGGCAAAAATTATCATACAAAATATAAAGAAGAAAATAAGTCCGAGGCTGATAGTTTTTTAGATCGATGGAAAAAATCTTCTAAATTTAGAGGAAGTAATTATTAATGGCTAAGCAATTATTAGAAATAAATAAGTTCCAGAATGGAACAGTAACAACACCAGATGCAACGGATACTCCTGAGCAATCTGCTACATTTTCTATTAATCTTGACTGTGTAAATAAAGATGGAGCCTTACAGGGTGCTCCTATCAATGCAGCTGTTACTATAAGAAACTCAGATACCTCTGCTGATGCAACTCCAGATATAGATAAGGCTAGGGTAATAAGGTCTTTAGATGACGATGGTGTAAAGGAAGATGTTCTTTACTTTGAGCAAGCGAATAACAAACTACATTTTATATCAAATCTTGACAATGCTAATACAACTACTAGATTAAATCATTCGCTTATTGGGTCTGTTTTTCCATCAACTGGAAAAACATATGACCCTGTTGATTTAAAAGATGTGGCAATGGAAACTCATAATAAAGAAGTGCATGTAGGTCTTGGTGAATTAAATGATCCACAATGGATCGGATATACGAATCATAAAGGACTAGTAGACTCAGCAAAAATATTAGTTGCTGAAGATGCTGAAGTTAAATACCCTTCTTCTGTCCCTTATCTGGATAAGATGGTTTTAGGCAGTACGAGTGATAGTTATTTTTATGGTGTCCGAAAGGGTGGGACTAGAATATGGAAGATAGATGGCTCTGCCCATGCAAGTAATGGTGGCACAAAAGTTTCAGCTTCTACAAAAGATACTTATACCAATTTGCAATCAATCGCTTCTGATCCAGCAAACGGAAGATTATATGTCTTAGATAAGCAGGGTGATGGGTACGTGTATGAAGTGAGTATAGATGATCTTGACGAAAAAGATGTAACATACACACTCCCAAGTACCTATCCTGGTGCTGGAGGAACTTGGTATTCTGATATGCAGTATACTTCTGGTGGCTCTGGAAAGATATGGTTAGCTGCACATTATAATACTAGAACAGGTGCAGCTACATATTCCTCTCAATTTATATGGAACTTTGCTTATAATGCATCATCTAGTTCCCCAACTCTTGTGAATAAGATGCCTAGAATGAGTGGTGGGAATAATACTACTCCTGGGACATGGGTAGATATTCTCAATGAAACTAGTCAAGGGGCAGTTGCTGCTGACGAAATTAACGTAGCTGGTAACGTGTATATAGCAGAAACTTTTCCGATAAGTTTACTAAAGCATCCTAGTGATAATGATGCTGTATATTGGCTAGCTAGATATCCTAATACTGAGTCAGATGGGGTAACTACTTGGAACAATAGATGGCTACATAGGACTTCTGGAGATATAAGTGGGAGTGGAGCTTTGGCTAATGTTGAGAGCGTAACTTCAATAAGAACTTTATGTTTACATAGAATAAAACATGATCATGATGCAAGTACTCCTGATTTTGTTCCTATATATCATGTATATCATCCTAATGGAGCTGAGCAAAATAGTAATAGTTTTTCTGCTGTAAATATAGATAGTCTTGGAATTGATAATGATGGTGATGAAGTTTACCTTACTATTGCAGATAAGCTTGAGAGATTACCTACTAACATAGTAACTAGTTGGACAGCTAGCCAGACAAGTGGCAATTATAATGTAAATAATTTAGTGAGTGCAAATTCCACTGGGGGTATTGCTACAACATATAGTGTTACTCCAACAAGCCAATCAGAAAGAACTGGTGTAAGTATTAATTTTGGATATGTCCCTAGTACAGCTGCTACTGGAGCAGATAACTATGCAGTTGCAACTGATAATATAGTATTAGCAAGACAAACAAGTACTGCAGGTTTTGATAAAATTGCACAAGCATTCTCTGGTGGAGCTTCCCAAACCTTCTATAGGGATCATAGTGTACTTGGCATAGTGGCGACTGATCATGGAAGTGATACAGGAGATTTACAAAGTGGATTTACATATTTTTATAAAACTTCTATGATATATGATGGTTATCAAGAAACTCCATTGTCTATGGAGACTACATTAGATGTTAAAACAGATACTACTAATACTACATTGGTAATTACTATAAATGATTATGCCCAAGTTCCAAAAAGAGCATCAGGTGTAAAGGTATATAGAGCAGAGTCTACTTCTAATACAAATACAAAACCAGACTCTGTGTATAGACTCGTAAAGGTTATACCATTTTCAAAAGCTTGGACAGTAAGTGGTGTTACTTATAGTTATGAATTTGACGATACGGGCATAAAGGGTGCTTCGTTTGAAGCTGAATCAGGATTGTCTGAGACCTTAGAAGGTACATTGCCAAGATATTCATTATCAGCCCAACTTAATAATCAACATTATATAGGTAAGTGTTGGCATGAAGGTTATGTTAACGATGCTACGTCTTATGTCTTTGTTTCTAAGGTTGGTAAATTCGATGTGTTTGATTGGTTAGTAGATTTTATTAAACTACCTACAGTACCTACTGCATTAACTTCTTTTAGTGGAAGGATATATGCCTTTGATGAAGTGAATACTTATCGTATGAGAGGGAGTGCTGGTGGACAAGGATTATATATAGAAGATATCTTCGAGGGTGTTGGCTGCCTGAGTGATGATGCCGTTGTCTCAACAGATTTCGGCATGTTTTTCGCTGATAATAAGAATATATATCAACATAATGGAAAATCTGCTGAGCCCATAGGTGAGGCTATTGTTAGAGGTGATTCTGTATATTCTTGGCAGAATAGAGATACTTCGTATCATACAAGGGCCATGTATGATGCCACTAGAAGAAGTGTGTACTTTACATTTAAAGCTGGTAGTAATTATTATGCTTGGGCTTGGAACATACCAAGAAAGAGATGGGATATGTTGTCTTTTGCAGATGCAGAAGGGACTTCTCAACCTAAAGGTTTTTATGTATTAAATGATACATCTTTAAATATTGGGACTGGTAGTGCTATTGTGAATTTCTTAGGGGGAGCTACTAAGAGATTATGGACATGGGTATCTAAAGACTTAACAATGGGTAATGATACTCAGCAAAAAAGTATTAAAAAACTATTGCTTCCTTCTAGGATTAAAGCTAATTATAGTATAAATAGTAGTAAACCATCTGCTGGCAGTCAAGTTTCTGACACTCAAACCAGGGGGACTTATAGACTTGATGTAAATCAGAAAGCAACTAATCTAAAGGTAAGATTAGATTCTAATGCTGCAGGTGATGAGTGTGGAGCGGTTGGAGTATTGTTTAGAACAAAAAGAAGTCCTAGGTAATGCCCGATCTAAAAATAAAAAGAGCCCCTCAAACAGATAGTGAAACAAGAGCCTGGGAAACAGTATATGATGATATAAATGATATAATTAATTCAGTTAATCAGAAATCTACAGTTGAAAGTAGAAATGGTACTTCTGGTGGTGATGGGGATATAAGATTATTTAAAGATGTAGATAAAACTAAATACTTTATTGAGGGTAAGTTTGGAGATGGCTGGGCTAAACGTGAATTATTATTCTCTGATCCTAACATTGATACACAAGATGAATCTATAAATTTTAGTGCTACTGAGGCTTATGTCAAGCCAGATGGTTCAGTTCCGTTTACAGCTGTACAGACTGGAATATCTCCTTCTAATGATAATCATTTAGCTACTAAGGGTTATGTTGATGGCTCAGTAACCTTAGCTGGTTCATTGGACTATCTAACTATATCTAATCAGATTATAACAAGAGGATCAATAGTTTTAACTACTGATGTTACTGGTACGCTTCCTATTAACAAAGGTGGTACTAATGCTACTAGTTTTACTACTGGCAAGGCTTTAGAATATGTTAATGGGAGTATAGCTTCATCTTCTATTAACCTTGGAACTTTACTTGTTGATATTGTTGATACAGCGGCTACCGCTGGTACTGGAGGACAACATGGGAATTTACCAACTGATCATGTATGTTTAGTAGAGGATGGTGGTGCAAGTGGAAATCAAGCTAAGATATATAATGTAAAATCTGCTAATACTAGAATGACTATATCAGATTCTGCCACTAACGGCAGTGATTTTATAGAGTTTAATGTAGCTGATCAAGCTTTAAATATAAATAGATTTGATACTGTTTATACTTATAATTCTGGTGATGAGACTAAAGATACAGCGGCAGCTGATGGGGCAGATGGTATAGCTTTTGTTGATACTGCGAACACAACTTGGACTGCTGTGGCTCCAGCTGGTAGTGGAGCATATACAAATAAAGCAAAAGTTTCGTTAGTTACTGCTAATGACAATACTACTTATTCTACAAATGCATCTACTGTTTCAGGTGGTGCCAATTTTAATTTATTAGCAGCAAATCCAACATCGACTGATGCACTTAAATTTGCTGGCACAGGGGCAACAACTGTCACAAGAACTGACGCAAGTACTATTACCATATCTTCATCAGCTGGGGTTACTTCTATTATAGATGCTAATGACCCTGGTGGAGCTTCTTATAAATCTCTTGTAGTAAGCGGTAGTGCTGGTGTTGCTGAATTAATTAAAGTTAAAGGAAGTGGTTCAACTTCTGTTTCAGTAACGACTCAAGGAGACCCAGTAGAATATTTTCTTGATATTAGTTCATCTCAAAGGGGTATAGACGATACTCCTGTTAATAATCAGACGGCTGAAAGTATATCGTCAAATTGGGCGTATGACCATGAAAACCATTCGACTATGCACGATAATTTTTATTTAACGGGGGTTACTAAAAGTTCAAATACATTAACATTTGCAATTAGTGGTGCTGCTAATCCAACTTATACATTTGGCTCTAATGCGTTCAATAGCACTGCTTTTTTAAGTTCTATCGTTCCGTCGGCTGCTAGTGGAACTAATTTAGAGTCTATGGTTGATGATGGTTCGGGTGGAAGGATATATTCTATAAAAGGTGGTACTGGCATAACTGTATCTATTGAGGGTTCTGAAAGTGCGGATTATTTAGAGATAGCATCTACTGTTGACACGAGTGGTCTTTTAACTAATGGTATAGTTATAATAGAAGATTGGAATGGAAGTGAAGTAGAGGAAACTGCTAGTGCTTCTGGCGGTGACAAACTACGGTTTGTAGAAAACGATGGAATAGAATGGTCTATATCTGGCCCTACAAGCAATGTTATATCAGTAACTCCGAGCCTATCGGGATATAATTCAACTAATTGGGATAATGCATATGGTTGGGGGAATCACGGTTCTGCGGGGTACATAACAGGTAATCAAACTATAACCCTTAGTGGAGATGCAACTGGTAGTGGTACTACAGGAATAACCGTTGTAGTTGCTAATGATTCCCATACTCATGATACGAGATATTATACTGAATCAGAGGTGGATACAAGTTTAGCATTAAAATCAAACTTAGCTGGCCCTACTTTTACTGGTACAGTTTCAATGCCTTACTTAAGAATATCGTCTACAGGAGACGCTGCTCCAGGGAGTACTACTCATGGATTCCAAGTTGGAACCACATCTTCGAATGTTATAATAGACAATAATGAAGTTATGGCTAGAGCAAGTGGTGTCGTTTCAACTCTTCATCTGAACGCAGATGGTGGTGGAGTCATATTCCAATCAAATAGTTCTGGAAATGAAGTAGAAATAGATACAAGTGGGAATGTTATGTGTAAAAATCTAAAGGCGAGTGAGGATGTTTGGGCTTATACTTCTTCTGATGTTTCTTTAAAAGATAATAGAAAGTTAATAGAAAGCCCATTAGATATGATATCTAAGATTGGTGGTTATTCTTTTGATTGGAACAGTAAAGCAGCAAGCCATTTAAAGGGACATGATTATGGTGTAATGGCTAATGAAATAGAATCTGTAATGCCAGAACTTGTTACTACAAGAGAAGATGGCATCAAAGCAGTGAGATACGATGGTATAATTCCATTGCTTATCGAAGCTATAAAAGAATTAAAGGAAGAATTAGATGGCATTCGGAAACTCTGAAAATTCCAGGCTCAGTGACTTAGGATTAATCGTAGCTGGCAATGGTAGCAGTACCTCTGGCTCTGCTACAAGCCAAAAAAAGTTAAGAGCCGATTGTGCTAATAGTAGCAGTGCATCGAATGTAAGATTGTGGGACTCATTTAAGTCTCCTACTCAGTCTCAAATGATGGGTGGTACGGTTTTGGATGACGACCCAGAAGATGATACTTATGAAGTCGACACTAATGATAGTTCTGTTGGTGGTTCTGTGACTACAGATTCACCTAGTACATATGGTATTGGTACATATTTCATGTCAAGATGTTGGAATCTAAATACTACTTTTATACAAAATACTTGGGAAGCCATTATAGCAACTGGGAGCATCTTCCTTTCAGGTTCAACATCTAATGAGACTGCTGTCGCAACAGATTGGTCGATGAGTCTACAAGGCAATAATACAGGCACAGGCTCTGTGTATATAAGACAAACCTTAGATGGTAGTTCTGCTTGGAAGAAGTTCTTTGGAGCCGATAGTGGAACAGATTGGATGGCAAGAGTAACTGCTAATGTGAATAGGACAAGTGGTGGTGGAAATGGTGAAGGATAAATGAGAAAAGTATTTGTAAATAAGAATTACCTTCGTAAATTGCAAGGGAAAAAACTATATTTAGGAGATATATGATATGATAGGTACCTTACTTTCTGGTGGAGCAGCTCTTTACAATATGTATAAGGGCAATAAAAAGATGGGGAATATTGGTGCCAATCAACCATCAGCTGAAGACATAAGAGGCGAATCTTACGGTAGATCACAAGGCCTTATTGATAGGATGACTAATTTTGGTCAGTATTCTGGACAAGCTATGGACTTAGCTTCTCAAAAAGGTAACCAGGGCGTAGAAAATGCTATGATGATGGGTATGGGTGGAAGTCAGGCTAATGCGATAAGGAATAGAATGAAAAGAAGTTCTATGACTGGTGTTTACGATAAGTTTAATCAAGGATTGGGTCAAGCAGCAAATCTACAGCAAGGGATAGATAGTGGTATAGCTGGTCAAATGCAAGGTCAAAGACAATATGCAAATAATATTGCTATGACACAGGCGAATAATCAGATGAACCTTGGTGCTGGATTACTACCTGAGGGAGGTCTGGGACAAGAAGGGTTACTCGGACAAGTTCTTGGCGGTTTTGGGATAAATAAATAATGTGGCCTAATTTATTAAATATGTTTAAAGGAAAAGCTGGTGGAGCACAGATGACTCCATATAAAGATTTAAAGGCTGAAGAGTTAGAGGCTTGGGAAGGGTATGACCCAGCTAGTGAAAAATCAAGACATACCCAATATGCTAATGCAGCAGCCCAGCAACAACCCCAACAATCTACTATGTTTGGTCAATTGGGAGACCCAGGAAAAGCTATGGGTACTGTATGGGATCAGTTAAAAGGTGCTGGTGGTAAATTTAAAGAAGGTATACAAGGTTTAGATAGAAGAATGGAAGAAAACTATGCAGCAAGTGGATGGGCTCCAGAGGGTTATAAATCTCCCTATGATAAGTCTGAAGATACTCCAGAATACACTCCTGGAGGAAGTAAGACTCTCGGTGATATAAAAAGTAAAGAAGATGCTGTAGCACAAGCAAAATGGCAAAAATCTCCAGAAGGTGAAGAATTTTTAGAGAATATGCGTAGCGGACAAAGAGTTGGAGACTATGCAGTAGGTAATGCTACAATGGGTGGCCCATTTGGAGGAGTATTGAATTCATTGTTTTCTAAACCTTGGAGTTACGACGTTAAACCTAGACATAAATATGGGAGTTTAGAATAATGCAGCAAGTAATGCCAGATTATAGTTCTCTTTTAGCAGCAGTTGGCACTGGTGAATCAAGAGCTGATTTATCGCAATCGAGAGCTAATGTAAATTTTGATGATAGAATTATGAAAGAAGCCCTTCCTATAACAAGGATGCTTTCAAGGGATGGTTCTATAGATAGAAAGAAAATTAAAGGGGCTGGTAAAGGTTTTACAGACCCGAGTACACTTTGGGAAGATTTATCTGCTAATATGCCAAGAGGCAGGGGAATAGACCCAGTGGTATTTCAAGAGAAATTCCAAGCTGGTAAGTCTATGTACGATATGAGTTTAGCTAATCAAGTAGCTCAAATGGGTCAGAGTGGATATTCTGAAAAAAGAGTTTGGAATGAATTTGGTGCTAACCCAGATTTAAGACAATATATGGTAGAGAATGGTATCCTACAGCCACAGTTAAAATCTACTGGTGGACTTGGTACTGCTGCATTTATTGGATCAATGGCAGCACTTCAAGGTGGGAGAGCTATTAATACTCTCTCTAAAGTTCCTAAGCCAACACCAGATCAATTATCAGCATTAAAAGAAGCTGGATATAAGTATCAAAAAGGTGGTAAAAATGCTGGCATTAGAAAGATGACCCCAATGGAGATTTATGGTAGGGATAATCCAAACTTTAAAAAAGAAGGTATGCCTAAGAAGCCTGTAAAGAAGGCTTATAAATTTAAAAGTGGCCCCAAAAAAGGAAAACCAAATACAGCAAGTTATAATAAAGCACTGAAAGATTATAATGCTAAGATTGATGCTAGGACAAAATCTTTTGGTGAAAAAACAAAGGCAGCAAGAGCTACAGCTAGAGCTAGGGATGCTGCAGATAAAAGTTTAATGGGGAAACAGGCTTTAAAAAGCGGAACTAGAGGGACTACTGGTAAAATAGCTACAAATGTGGCATTGAAATCAGTTGGTAAGACCTTAGGTGCTCAAGTAGGAAAAGGATTAGGTATGAGAGCTTTAGGTCTTTTTGGAGGAGTCCCAGGGTTAGCACTCTCAGGAGCATGGGGAATATATGAGTTGTTAAGTGCTTTAAATAAGAACAAAACAGCTGATACTGGTAGTCGGTGGAAATAAAGTGTGGTTAAACCAGGATTCAGACCTAGTTTATCTCCTCAGCAGGTAAAAGATTATAGAAGGCTGTATGATCAGCAGCCAGATAAATTTGATGATCAAACCATAGAAGCGTTAGAACAACACGCTACATATTATAACCTCCCTTTCGCAGAAAACAATGATTCCTTCATGGGTAAGGTAGGAAGTGTAATGAAGCAGACTGGTGCTGGATTCTTTGAAGGATTCACTACCTTTAAGACTGGAGACCCCCCAACAGATGATGCTGAAGCTATAGCTCGTAATATAGGGCATTTAGCAGGTTTTGTTGGCTATGTTCCATCAATGCCATTTAAAGCAATTGGTGCTATTAGGTTAGCTCAGGCTGCAAAAAGATTAAGGGGGACTTCAGTTCCTATGGTAGCAGCTAAATATGCTGAAAAAGGAGTAAAGAAGATTGTTAATCCTATTTATGGTAGAGCTATAGAGGCTAGAGCTGCCGCTGGTAAAACAGCTACTGGGTTTCTTCAAAATAATGTAGTAAAAGATATGGCCTCTGGTGCTTTCCACCTTGGTGTAGCTAGTGCTGTCAGTTCTTGGCAGGGTGGAGTAGATGAAATGATGGATTCATTTAAGCACGGTGCTATGACTGGAGCTGCGTTTAGGGCTATAGGCAATGCTGTACAAACTGGTAATCCTAATGCAGATAAGATGTTAAGAGGCCTCTCCGCATCATTAATGACTGGACTTCCTTCCACTGTAAGGGGTGAAACTACCCCTATGCAAATATATCAATACTTACTTGGTGCTTACTTTGGTGTTAATGAAATGCCAGTGCATAGGCGTATGGGACAACAGCACCTATCTAAGATGATAAAAAAAGGGGAGAAAGACCCTGAGTTAGTAAAAGGCTGGCATGAAATAGATAAGCCTGGACAAGATTGGGTGGTAAAACAAGTAGAGAGAATGGAGGCTCCTAAGAATAGATTAGCAGCTGAAATATTAAAGAGTGTGAAAGGGATTACTCCAGAAGAAGCGGAGCTACGAGCTGAAGAATATCTAAAAAAGCAAAAAGAATTAGAGTCTATATCCTTCACCGAAGAAGGAGAGCCCCTTAGAGACTTGACAAAAGAAGAAATGAAGGAGATGGAGGATAGTGGTAATGATGTAGACCCACAGATTATACCAGCAAGATTATCTATCAATGCTAAGTCATTCGTTGACAACAATATGGCTGAGTATCTGAAAAATAGCACTCCTGGTGAAAGGCTAGTAATTGCATCAGACCTGAACGATACATGGTTAAATCTTATCCAGAAAGGAAGAAAAGATAAGAAAAACCCAGCAGAAGATATGTTAAACTATATATCTAAAAAGCATCCAGAGTTTAGTCCACTGAAGGAAGATGCGGCCTTTTGGAAAGGTCTTGGCTTTATGAGAATAAGACAACGACCTGTGAATATGCTCACCATAAATAATGGTAAGCCTAGAGTAATGAAAACTGATAACACTGGTTCAGCTATGAATGATGCTGGTAATAGAAAACAGTTAAGTCAAGAACCGAAACTCATAGAGGAAGTATTCTTACAAGATTACAATAGAAAATTTGGTATGAATGAAAAAACCCCACGAGGGGTTTATGCTCTATTAGATCATATAGTTAAAGGAACGCCTACTGGTCAGAGAGAGTTTGAATTAAATAAATATGTAGATTACATAGCTAAGGTAGAGGCAGTAAAGCAGGGGAGAGCTTTTCCAAGTAAGGAAGATTCACAGGTAGCACAGCAAAAATACAACAAAGAAATTGGTAATCTTATGGGTTTTATGAACTCTAAGAAAAATAATATGTACTATTATGGCGGAAGAGGGGACGCTTCTAGACTTTATTTTGTTAAATATCATCCAGATACTCCATTTGGAAGTGCTAATATTGGTAAGGCTATGACAAAAATTAAAGCATCAATGAGAAAATCTGGTGTTACAGCTGCACAATTGAAAGAAATAGATAAAAGTAGGCAAGAATTTATAAGAAAATATAGTGCTGGTATAGGTAGCATAAAGAGAGCTGGAGAAATGTTTGATAAATCTTATGTTTCCAATGCTATATACGATGCTAGACTTAATGGTTACAGGGGTTTAGAGGATATAGGTAAAGTA
>Ga0187827_10006552_pt1 | contig 13277 bp, 15 predicted proteins | sample ETNtaG_39_FD_167969 | JGI IMG/M metagenome (GOLD analysis project Ga0187827, IMG submission 167969) | Marine microbial and viral communities from oxygen minimum zone, Eastern Pacific Ocean - ETNP2014_SV_150_PacBio MetaG (Illumina Assembly) | ecosystem: Environmental > Aquatic > Marine > Hypoxic... | reverse complement strand
AATAATATCAAACACCTCAGATATGCAAAGTTTTATTAATTTAATTCAATCAAAATCAACAAGTACTAATTTAGAATACAAATTAGAATATTTCATACAATCATCATTAGGCGCAACCAATAAAATTATTAATAGATTAAATTTATGATAATATTATTGATTATTTGTATGCAAATTTTATTTGCGAATGAAGAATTGTATTATACCGTTAAAATAGGGAATATAGGTGCCGGATCTGCAATTTTGAAATATCAAGATTCATATAATAATAATAAAGAATTAGCAAAAATTTCTTTTAATATTAAAACTAATAAATTAATAGATATTTTTTATAAACTAAGAGATTCTATTACAATGATTATTAATTCTAATGATTATTCAATTAATGAAATTAGCAAAAATCTTCAACAAGGGAAATATAAAAGAGAAAACAAAACAACCATTGATTATACAAAACATAGTATTTTTTATAAAAATCAAGAAATAAATTTTAATAATAAAATTTATTCCCCAACTAGTATAATTTATTATTTAAGAAAACAAAATCTACATATTCATCAAGAATTTCCCTTTCAAATTTTTGACAATGGAAAAATTAAAAATATTATTGTTAAGGTAATTGATTTGAAATCAATTAAAATCAAATCAAATACCTATAAATGTTTTGAACTTTTAGCCCAATCAACCAATAAGCAGGGTATTTTAAAAGAAGAAATGACATTTTTCATTGAATCAGAAAATAACCACATCCCAATTATCATTAAAACAAAAACTAAACAAGGGGATATGTTTCTAAAGCTCAAAAAAATAATTAATCATGAATAAAAAAACATTAATTATTCATAACCCCAAAAGCGGACCAAAATCAACAGATACAATGATTAATCAACTAATTGATCAGTTAAAACAAGCAAATAAAACAGTTCAGATTAATCAAACAAAATATGCAGGCCACGCTACAAAACTTTGTCAAAACATAGACTTACATAAATACAATAATTTAATTATATGTGGTGGTGATGGCACATTTAATGAAGTTCTTAATGGTTTAATGCTTCATAAAGAACCCTTTTTCCCCACACTGGGGTTTCTTCCGGGAGGAACAGGAAATGCATTTATGCATGACCTTAAAGCAACTAATCCAAAAATTGCTATTCAAAAAATCATTAAAGAGAAAACAAAAAAAATTGATATTTTAAAATTAGAATTTACTCATTCTACAGAATATGCTATAAATATAGTTGGATGGGGAATGGTAACAGATATATTAATTTTAGCAGAAAAAATGAGATGGGTTGGATCTATGCGTTATTCCTTAGCAAGTTTATATTATATTTTTAATAAGGCAACTAAAAGAACAAAATGTATTATAGATAGCACAGAAATTGATAATAAAAAATATATATTTATTTTGATTTGTAATACAATACATACAGGAAAAGGAATGCAAGCTGCTCCAAAGGCCTTAATTGATGATGGCTTCATGGACATTATATTATTAAAATCAACAATTTCTAAACTGCAGCTTTTAAAACTATTCCCGCAAATTTTTTCAGGAGCACACATTAAGTCACCCCATATTGAATATTTACAGGCGAAAAAAATTAAATTAATTCCAGAAACAAAGGATGTGTTAAATATTGATGGCGAAGCAAAGTGTTTAACCCCAGTGAGGGTTTCAGTTATACCTAAAAAAATATCTATTTTTTATTAATTATGGACAAACGATTTTTAGCTCTCATAAGAGAATGTTGAGCCCTTATTAAGTTCATTGATTTGTCTTGTATCCTTTTTTGTGCCTTATCTAAGGATTGTTTGGCACGGTTTTTATCAATAGTGTTGGCTTTTTCAATAGACTCTAATAATAATTGAACCCCCTTAGATTGAATATCAGTATATCCTCCACTTGTAGCAAAGTATAATGTTTGACCATTTATTTCAACTTTAACCTCTCCAACGTCTAATGCAATAATAGCATTAGCATGATTTGCTTTAATTCCAAGAAGACCATCTAACGCGGGAACCCTTAAATATGAGACATTGTCGTATGTTTTACAACTAATTGGAGTGATAATATCTAGATGAAATGTATTCATTATTTATTCATGGTTTTTGCTTTATCCTTAGCCTCATCTATTGTCCCCACATACATAAAAGCATTTTCAGGAAACTCATCACAATCTCCATTCAATATTGCCTCAAAACCAGATATAGTATCTTCCATTGAAACATATCTTCCAGGTAATCCTGTAAATTGCTCAGCAACAAACATTGGTTGAGATAAAAATTTCTGCATTCTTCTTGCTCTGTGTACGGTCTGTTTATCATCATCTGATAGTTCATCCATACCTAAAATTGCAATAATATCTTTTAATTCATTATAGTTTTGAAGAATTTTTTGAACAGATCTTGCTGTTTTATAATGTCTATCTCCTATAACACGAGGGTCTAATATTCTTGAAGTTGATTTAAGTGGATCAACTGCTGGATAAATTCCAAGCTCTGCAATATTTCGTTCAAGTACAGAGGTTGCATCTAAATGAGCAAAAGCTGTAGCAGGAGCTGGATCAGTTAAATCATCAGCAGGGACATAAACAGCTTGAACTGATGTTACTGAACCATTTTTAGTTGAAGTAATTCTTTCTTGCAGATCTCCCATTTCAGTTCCAAGAGTTGGTTGATAGCCAACAGCTGAGGGCATTCTTCCAAGTAGTGCTGAAACTTCAGACCCAGCTTGAGTAAATCTAAAAATATTATCTACAAACAACAATACATCCTTACCCTCTTCATCTCTAAAATATTCAGCCATAGATAGCGCACTTAATGCGACCCTTAATCTAGCCCCAGGAGGCTCATTCATTTGGCCAAAGACCATGGCTGTTTTATCAATAACCCCAGAATCTGTCATTTCTTTATATAAATCATTTCCCTCTCTTGTTCTTTCACCAACGCCTGCAAACACTGAATAGCCCCCATGCTCAGTAGCAATATTTCTAATAAGCTCTTGAATAAGAACAGTTTTTCCTACGCCAGCACCACCAAATAGCCCTGTCTTACCCCCCTTGGTATAGGGTTCCATTAAATCAACCACCTTAATCCCAGTAACTAATATTTCTGCTTCAGTAGTTAAATCTTCATGTTTAGGGGCAGCCCTATGGATAGGATACATTTTTGTATTTTCAATTTTTTCCTTTCCATCGATAGTATTTCCTATAACATCAAACAATCTCCCAAGCACCTTTTCTCCAACAGGTACAGAAATTGGTCTTCCTAAATCTTTTACTTTATGACCCCTTACTAAACCATCAGTTGAATCCATTGCTACTGTTCTTACCATCGATTCCCCTAAATGTTGGGCTACCTCTAGAATAAGACTATTATTATCTTCTTGTTCAATTTCTAATGCGTTCATTATTTTAGGAAGCTGATCAACGGCAAACTCTACATCTACAACTGCTCCCATAATTTGTGATATTTTCCCTGGCATAATAACCTGTCCCTTTCTTTAATTTGATAAAGCTTCTGCACCACTAACTATTTCCAGCATTTCTGTTGTGATAGCACTTTGCCTAGCCTTGTTAAATTCTAAATTTAATTGATCTATCATTTCTTTAGCATTTTCTGTAGCATTTTCCATTGCAACCATTCTTGCTGCTTGTTCACTAGCAAAAGATTCAAGCAAATATTGCCAAATTTGAGTATTAAAATATTTTGGAACTAAAGATTGTACAATATCAATCTTTGAAGGTTCGTAAATAATATCTTTATTTATATTATTTGACTCATTTTCAAAATCTAGAGGTAACAATTGATTAAATATAATTTCTTGAGAACCAACATTTTTAAAATAATTAAAAATCACATACATTGAATCAATTGTATTATTGCTGTATGCATTTATTACATCTTTACCAATTGTCATAGCATCATTATATTGTAGTTTTATCCAAAAATCATTATAATGATTACTAATATTATAGTTGCGCTTATAAAAATGTTCATATCCCTTTTTCCCGATACAAAATAAAATAGCCCTTTCCTGACCCACTTTCTTAATTTCTATTTCAGCTTTTTTTATAATATTAGTATTAAAAGATCCAGCCAAGCCCCGATCTGCAGTTATAATAATAAACCCAACATATTTAATAGTTTCTTTTTTATTTAACAATAGAAGTAAAGAGCGATCAATATCCACAATTAAATTTGCAATTAATTTTTTTATTCGTTCTGAGTATGGTCTTGCTCTTTCCATATTTTCTTGAGATTTTCTTAATTTAGCCGCTGCAACCATTTTCATCGCTTTAGTAACTTTTTGTATACTAGTAACCGATTTGATTTTTGATCGTATAATTTTTAAATTAGCCATTATTTACTAAATGACTTTGTAAATGATTCAAGGATTTTTTTTAACTCTGTTTCTGTCTTTTCTTCTAATTTTCCAGATTGTGCTATTGTATCAAGGGTTGATTGATTATTAGCAGCAAGCAATTCCATTAATTCCATTTCATATTTACTAATATCTTCTATATCTATATCATCTAAATATCCATTAACCCCAGCATAAATAATTGATACTTGATTAGCAATTGACATAGGCACATATTGATTTTGTTTTAATATTTCAACCATAATTTTTCCACGTTTCAACTGATGTAGGGTTGATTTATCTAAATCTGAACCAAATTTTGCAAACGCTTCAAGCTCTCTAAATTGAGCCAGATCAAGCCTTAATGTTCCAGCAATTTTTTTCATTGCTTTTATTTGAGCATCTCCACCGACTCTTGATACAGATACTCCTACATCAACAGCAGGCCTTATACCTGAATTAAAAAGATCAGATTCTAGAAAAATTTGACCATCAGTGATAGAAATAACATTAGTAGGAATATAAGCAGCAACATCACCTTCTTGTGTTTCTATAATGGGCAAAGCTGTTAATGAGCCTCCACCTAAATCTTCACTTAATTTACTAGCTCGCTCCAACAACCTACTATGCAAATAAAACACATCTCCAGGGTATGCTTCCCTGCCAGGAGGTCTTCTTAGCAATAAAGACATCTGTCGATATGCGCTAGCTTGTTTTGTTAAATCATCATAAACAATTAAGGCATGTTTACCACTATCTCTAAAATACTCTCCCATAGAGGCCCCAGCATAGGCTGAAATATATTGTATCGGAGCAGGATCTGAGGCATTTGCAGCCACAATAATTGTATATTTCATTGCATCTGCTTTTTCTAGCTCATTTACAACCCTAGCAACAGTTGAAGCTTTTTGTCCAATAGCAACATAAATACAATAAACTGGATTGTCTGTTTTAAAAGTATCTTTTTGATTAATAATAGCATCAATGGCTATAGCTGTTTTTCCTGTTTGTCTGTCTCCAATAATAAGTTCTCGTTGACCCCTTCCTATGGGAATCATACTATCAATACTTTTTAATCCTGTTTGCAATGGCTCCGCTACTTTCTGTCTTTGGATAACACCAAGAGCCTTCCTTTCAATTGGGTATGATTGGTTAGAACCTATTGTTCCTTTACCATCTAATGGTTGACCCAGAGGATTAACAACTCTTCCAAGCAATTCTTTCCCGATTGGAACCTCAACAATTTTCCCTGTTCTTTTAGCAATATCTCCTTCTTTAACAAGACTTGAGTCTCCAAATAAAACTATACCAACACTATCAGTTTCTAAATTTAGCGCCATACCAAAGACATTATTTGGAAGTTCAACAAGCTCAGAACTCATTACATTTTCTAATCCATTAACTCGAGCTACACCATCTCCCACATATGTGATTTCACCTACCTCAGATACATCCATATCTGCTTTATAGTTTTGTAATTGCTCCTTTAATTGGGATACTATTTCATCTATTTTAAAATCCATTTTTACTCCTATTACAGGTTGTGTAAAGTTTTTCTTAATTGATTAATTTGAAAACCAATAGAATTATCAAATATTTTATTTCCAATACGCAATTTTATTCCCCCGATTATATTAGGATTGGTAATGGTACTAATTTTTGGTTTAGTATTTAATATGTTATATATTGATTTTATTAAAGATTGAATTTCTGATTCTTCAAGCTTGTGAGCTGTCGTTATATTAATATCTTGAATATTAGAATGCATATTTACTAAATGATTAAATTTAGAAATAATATCTATTAAATTATTTGATTGATTATTTGATATTATAATTGATAAGAATTCAGCAACCACTGGATTAAATTTTATTAAAGTGTTTGAAATTATAGTAACCTTATCTTGATTACTAAGTCTTTTAGTAATCAAAACTAAACGAAACACAGGAGCTTTAATCATTAAATATGATATTAATTTTAACTCATGATGGATTTGACTTACATGGTTTAATTTAATACAAGCATCAAACAATGTTTTAGCATATTGAGCATTACTTTGCATATTTAGTTAGCCTTTTTAATTGATCAACTGTTTGTTGTATCATTTTTTTATTATCTTCAGTATTTAGATTACGTTGAATTACTTTTTCGGAAGCTTTAAGAGCAATATCAACAACAGTTGTTTTAATTTCCTTAAGAGCTTTTTGTTTTTCTGTATCAATTTGTTCTTTAGCTTTATCTAACATACTATTATATTGCTCTTTACCATTAGACTCTAGTTTTTGTCTTAATTTATCTCCAGCCTCACGCGCACCTCCAATTATTTTTTGTGCTTCTTTCCTTGCGGTATTTAGAATTTCTTCATTTTTTTCTGCTTGTTGTTCAGTCTCAGCTGTAATTTTTTTTGCTTTTTCCAAAGAGTCCTCAATTTGCTGAGCCCTGTTATCTAAAGCTTCCATTAAAGGAGCCCATGCCTTCCAACGTAAAATACCCAATACTATCAAAAACGTTATAACGGTCCATATAAACAAACCAGGATCTGGTAAAAACCATTCATTAAACCAGTCAGCAGCAAATGATAAATTAAAACAGCATAAAAAAAATAAATATTTTATTTTATTCATTTTAAAATACTGCTAATAGGCATACAACAAGAGCTATAATTGCAACACCCTCAAGCAAAAACAAGGGTAGATTTACTGCGCCCGTAATATCTTTTGCAGCTTCTGGTTGTCTAGCAATTGCACTTGCAGCTGAAAAAGCAAGCATACCAATTCCAATGCCTGCACCAATGGCAACTAGTCCTGCACCAAGAGGTCCAAACAAGGAAGATTTAATAGTTGTAACACTCGCTTCTGCTGCGAATATACTAGATGTTCCTACAGCAAATAATATGATTTTATTAGTTAATGACATTTTCTATTCTCCTTTTTTAAGTTTTTAATGATCAGCATGTATTGCCATACCTATAAATACAGATGATAGCAATGTAAATACATAGGCCTGCACTAAACAGACAATAAATTCTAAAAAATAAATTCCTACATTAAGAACTACTGATACTAATGCTGCAACACTACCCATAAAAATATTAATGGAAGAACCAGGAACTTTTGTAGAAACTTCAACTCCTCCACTTAAGATAACTGGTAATGCAAAAATGGCAATCATCCCAATGTGTCCCGCAGTCATGTTTGCTCCTAGTCTCATTGTAAGGGCAAAAGGCCTAACAATCATCCCCATTATTTCTATGGGGATTAGTATTATAAGAACAGGTTTTGGTACTCCTCCTGGAATTATACTTTTCCAATAACCTATAAAACCATGTTTTTTAGTTCCCGCTATAATAATTGCAAAAAAAGTAATAATTGCAAGCCCAAGAGTTACCCCAAAATTTGCTGTTACTGTAGAACCACCCATGAGTAGGTCCTCAGTGTGTTTATCGTACCCAAGCAAAGTTAATTTTTCAAAAAAAGGAATTAACCCTAATAAATTGCATGTTAAAATAAAAACAAAAAAAGTCATAGCTAAAGGTGCCCAGCTTTTTGCATAATTTTTCCCAATATTTGGAATTACAATATCTTTATTTATAAAATCCATTAATATCTCATAAATTTGAGATAATCCCCGAGGCTTAGCATTAATATTTGTTCTATATTGCCTGGTCCCAGCTAATGCCATAGCAATCGTTACAGTCGCTGAAATGAATAACATAATAATTGGTTTAGAAAAAGGAAATAATAAATTTTCAGTCATCCAATATGAATTTGGATTACCAACATGATGAAGAATAGTTGGTCCCCAACCACGAAACTCATCTCCAGCGCAAAGCAGGCAAGATAACAAAGGTATTAAAAAAAATAAAAAATTATGTTTTTGTTTCATCCTTTAATAGAATTTTCCGGGTTAAGTATCCTTCTAACACATGAAAAAACGTTAAATTAAATCCTCCAGAAATAATAAATATTTTATAATTAGAGATACTAAAATTATAAATAAAAATATATATAAACATTGAAATAAATAATACTTTTAAAATAAAAATTATATAGTGATTATAAAAAGAATTATTCTGAACCAATTTTGGATATTTTAATAATATAATGATGGAGATTAAGCAAAAAAAAGAAACCATTAGATTGAATATATATATCATTTTTTGATTTGTTTATACAATTCATATAAACCAATTATAGCTCCTAAAATTAATCCTCCAAAAAACAAAAATGGATTCTGAAATTTTTTACTCAAATAATATCCAATTCCTCCACACAATAAGATTGCCCCAAGAAGAGTATATGAAACTGATATTGCGATTTGTAAAGTTTTTTTAGAGTTGTTCATTGGCAGCTGGTATACTGCGGGAAGATTGAGATGGGGAGGTTGTAGATTGTTTTAAATGATTTTTTTTAACCATACTACACATTCCATCAAACCGCGCCCCCTCTTCTATAGTTATAATTGTAGCTTTTAAGTTTCCCATTAAATGGGAATGTTTTCCAAGCACAGCCTTAGATTCTATTTCAAGATTTCCTTCAACGGTACCACTAATTGAGGCATTAATAGCACAAATATTACCTTTAACTATTGAGCCCTTTGCTGAGATTACCTCTCCTCTAGACATAATATCACCATGAATTTTACCATAAATCATCAAATCTCCAGACACAGTTACATCTCCTTTGATTTCAACTTCATTACCTAAAATTGAACTAATATTATTAATTAGTTTACTTGATTGAAACATCTTTAAGCTCATATTCTTTAATTAAATTCCGCGGATCAATTATATGATGATTTTTCCATATTTCAAAATGTAAATGTGGAGCATCACTATTTCCTGTTTGACCAACATATCCTATAACTTGATTAGAAGAAACGTAACTTCTTTCCTGGAACAATGATTTTTCAAGATGTGAATACACAGAATAATAATGATTGGGGTGTGCTATAATAACCGTATTTCCATAATCACTTAAAAAATTTGAAAATATAATCATCCCCTCTTGTGCAGCCCTTACTTTGCTATTTGATTTTGCAGCAATATCAATTCCATTATGTGAGGGTGTATTTTTATTAGAAAGTCCCCTTGTTACCACACCACTAACAGGAGGATTATCTGGAATAAGATTTAAGTGTTTTTGTTCTAGGTTGTATTTTTTGATAATGCTAGAATCAAGAAGACTGCTTGATTTTAAATGTTCAATTATATTTTCAATATTATATTTATTAGCATATATATTATTTATTTGCTCTTGTTTTGCATGCGGTTTAATCAGCCTAAATATACCAAAAATACAAAAAGAAAAAACAAGTCCTAAAATAAATAAAATACAATAGCCTTTTATTATATTAATTGATAGGCTATAATTAGTCTGTGTTTGATTATTTAATAAGATGAGTTTGAATTTTTTATTCATAAATTTTTTTTAAAATTCTATCAAGATCAAGCTGATTCATAAATTCAATGATTATTTTCCCCTTTTGTTTGGAGGTTTTATTAATTGAAATTTTTGTTTCAAGATAGCGTTCTAATTTATTTAATTTATTTAAAAATTTCTCTGGTTGAAATTTTTTATTTTTATTATTTACTAATTTTGTTAGTAATTCTGCTTGTCTAACATTTAAATTATTTTTAATAATTTTTTTATATATTGCCAAAATTATTGATAATTTCTGAACACCTAATAAAGCTCTTGCATGCCCATATTCTATATCTTTTTTTTTCAAACCTTCTTGAATAATAGTGGGTAGCTTTAATAAACGCAATTTATTAGTAATTTCAGATCTACTTTTAGAAACACTTAATGCAATTTTAGCCTGTGTTAACCCATATTTCCCTTGTAAAACAGCATAACCTTCAGCTTCTTCCATAGGATTTAAATCAACTCTTTGAATATTTTCAATTAGCGCAAGTTCCATCATTTCTGATTCATTAATAATATTTATTACATAAGCCGGAACAGTTGAAAGTCCAGCTTTTATTGCTGCTCTAAGCCGTCTTTCTCCAGCAATTAATTCAAATTCATTATCACCAGTTCTTCTAACTGTTAATGGTTGTAAAATACCCTTTTTAGAAATTGATTTTGTTAAGCTATCCATTTTCATAGCATCAAACCTACGCCTAGGTTGATTTTTATTAAAAACAATTTTTTTTATTGATAGCTGGGGGTAGATCATAGCTGTATCAATCTCTATGTTAGATGTTTTAATTAGCGCCTCTAAACCTTTACCTAAAACCTTAGCCATTTTTATCCAAAATTTCTGAAACAAGAGTCATGTAATTTTGGGCTCCAGTTGAAGAAGAATCATATAATATAATTGGCTTTCCATGACTTGGGGCCTCCCCAAGACGAACATTCCTGTTAATTAATGTTTGATATACCTTTTCCCCAAAATAATCTTGGACTTCTTTTAATACTTGCTGAGATAAATTTAACCTAGAATCATACATAGTAATTAAAATCCCCTCTATATTAAGATTAGAATTTAAATTTTTTTGTACTAACCGAATTGTATTTAATAATTGAGAAAGCCCTTCTAATGCATAATATTCACATTGTATGGGTATAATAATAGAATCAGAAGCTGTTAAAATATTAATTGTGAGTAAGCCCAGCGATGGAGGTGAATCAATTATTATGTATTTATATTGACCTAAAATATCTTTTAAACATTCTTTTAACACAGACTCACGTGTAAACATACTAACTAATTCTATTTCTGCACCAGCCAACTTTGAACTTGAAGGAATAATATCTAAATAGCTAATTTCAGTAGATTGTATACACTGCTTTATATTTTTATTATTAATAATAACCTCATAGATAGAATTAGATCGAAGATTACTATTAATACCAAGCGCAGTAGAAGCATTTGCCTGTGGGTCCATATCAACAATTAAAACAGGGGTTTCTGTTATTGCTAAAAACGATGCAATGTTTACTGCTGAGGTTGTTTTTCCAACCCCACCTTTTTGATTTGATAAAGCTATAATTTTTGTATTAAATGATTTCATTTATATTAAATAATAATATTGAATTTAATAATGACAATAGTTATATACAAGATTACTGATTCTTAAATAAAATGATTTATCTATTAAAAAAAATAAACTTAAATTTATATATCTTATATGATAATAGATTAATTAAATAAAATTTGTTTTCCTGATGTTAAATAATTTAAAATTACGCTGGGCCTTAGTATTAGCAGTGTTACTATCATCGCTTTATTTTATTTGGCCTTCATTTCAATATTATATTCTAGATAATCAACATCAAGAAAATAATATTATAACACTTGGCCTAGATTTAAAGGGCGGTCTTAATATCATTCTAGAACTAGATGAAAAGATATTTCTTGAGAGGCTATCTAAAAAAAAGCTTTCTCAACAATCACAATTAGAATATAAAAATCTTTTGATTCAATCAAAAGAACGTTCAAAAGAAAATCATACACAAATGATTGATGAGATACTGTATTTATCAGAAGCTACCAATATAAAATTAAATAAGTTTTTCTCTAATCTTTCTAAGTCATCTAATAATAAAGACATTATAGAAGAAATAAAAAATCAACAAATATATGCGATGAAAAATATTTTAGATGTTATGAGAAATCGTATTACAGACCATGATCAATATGGGCTAGGAGAGCCCAGTATCCAGCAATTAGGCTCTAATAGGCTTATTGTAGAATTAGCAGGAATTTCAGATGTATCAAGAGCAAAAGCATATATCCAACGAACAGCAGATTTTGAATTATCGCTAGTTAAAAAACAAAATGAATATTTAGATATAATATCTAGGATTAATAAATATATTTTTACCAATGCTTTAGAATTTTCTTCTCTTGATAGTTTAATGATTCCAGACCGCTCAACTGAAGGATATTTAGTAAACGAAAGTAATGTTCAAAAATTAATAAACTTTTTCAAGCAAGAGTCCATTAGCCAGCTAATCAAATCAAATAGCAAAATAGTTTGGGATAATGAAACCTTGATATTTGAACCAAATAAACAAGCTGGACAAGCAGTAGAATTTCGAAGAACTTATTTAGTTTCATCAAATCCTGCTATTTCTAGCGGGATGATTCAAACACCAAAAGCGGTTGTTTCAGATATGGGAACAGAAAATGCAGGGCAATGGGTTGTCAGCTTAGATATGACAAAAGAGGGTCGTAGAAAATGGGGGAAATTTACTGGAGCCAATATTAATCGACAAGTTGCAATTATTTTAGATGGAAAAGTTTTTATGGCGCCATTTATTCGTGACCAAATATCTAGTGGAAGTACACAAATTAGCGGCTTTTCAAGTATGCAAGAAGCCAAAGACATCGCAAGCGTTTTAAAGGCGGGAGAACTTCCAGCTCCAATAAAAATTATTCAAACAAATTATGTTGGACCATCTTTGGGGCAGGATTCGATTAATAGTGGGTCTTTTGCTATGATGTTGGGGTTAATTATGATTTTAATTTTTATGTTATTATATTATAAAGGATCTGGAATTATTGCCAACACAGCATTATTAATAAATATTATTATTATTTTTGCCGTATTATATACAATGAATGCAGTTCTTACTCTACCTGGAATTGCAGGGTTATTATTAACGGTAGGCATGTCCGTTGATGCAAATGTTATTATTTTTGAACGAATAAAAGAAGAAATAAAATTAGGCAATAGTATATATATCTCTGTTAAAAATGGATATAATAAAGCCTTTACAACAATATTAGACGCTAATATTACCACACTTTTAACAGCATTTATTCTTTCTTTTATTGGGTCAGGTCCTATTAAGGGATTTGCAACCACTTTAAGTGTTGGAATTTTATGTTCTATGTTTACAGCAATATTTTTAACTAGAACAATATTTCTAACATTATTAAGTAATAAAAATTTCAGTAA
>Ga0187827_10006547_pt1 | contig 13284 bp, 13 predicted proteins | sample ETNtaG_39_FD_167969 | JGI IMG/M metagenome (GOLD analysis project Ga0187827, IMG submission 167969) | Marine microbial and viral communities from oxygen minimum zone, Eastern Pacific Ocean - ETNP2014_SV_150_PacBio MetaG (Illumina Assembly) | ecosystem: Environmental > Aquatic > Marine > Hypoxic... | reverse complement strand
GATGACAGGAGTGATGTGAAACAGACAACGGCAGGGTTTCGAGGGCCGCTGATGGTGCAATCCCTCACCTCTGCTAAAAGCAAATTCCTATCCCTATCCCTAATTCCTCTTTCTAATGATACTTTTGGTTCGAAGCCTAAGTTATCTTTTGAGGTACTAATATTTGCTTGAGTATGCATTTGGTAGCCATTATAAGGATTGGGAAAATATTCTGTACCAAAATCAGTTCCTAGTTCCTTTTGTAGAATATCAGCAATATCTTGAAAGCTTCTTGAAATTCCTGTTCCTACATTATAGGTGCCATTTTGTTTTGGATCACAGGACTTAATAATGGCTTGCAAAACGTCATAAATATATATAAAGTCTCGAAAAATCTGATCTGACCCTTTAAACAAACGAGGAATTTTGCCATCTAAAATTTGATGTCCAAGCTGGATTACCATAGATGATGTATTAGCCTTGTAATATTCTCTTGGCCCATAGACATTAAAGAACCTTAATCCAACTATTGTCAAATCTGGATTTTCCTTTGAATATCTAATCGCAACCTGGTCCATAATGTATTTGCTAAAACCATAAGGATTTTCTGGACCCTCTTTACCTACCGTTTGTGGTGAGGGTAGACTGCCATAAGTAGCTGCAGAACTTGCATAAACCATCACAGCTCTGTCTTTTTTAGCTATTGCCAACAAATCATAAAATGAGTTTACATTCGTTTTCATTATTATTTCTTGGTCATAAACACGAGTGTCAGAAATTGCTGCTTGATGAAATACATAGTCAAACTTGTAATCACTCAATAATGCTAAGTCAGCTTGATTATTAATATTGCCACAGATGATGTCACCCTTAAAACCAATCAGGTTTTTGTAATGTCCAAAGCTTTTTAGATTACCATTGGGAAAAATTTCATCTCTTCTAAAGCAGTCAAATACAATGACTTTTGAGTTTGGAAAGTTTTCTTGAAAATAAAAAGCAAGGTTACTACCAATAAAACCGGCCCCACCAGTAATTAGAATAGTTTTGTTGTTGAAATCTATATTGTTATACATCATATTTTATTAAATTTTGTTTAATTATAGAGCATCATTAATTAGCATGATTAAGAAACACAAAAAAGAAGAAAACTATAGGTAATAGTTTTAAAACATATTTACCGATATATTTAAGATTAATACAGGAATTTATTCACATAACAGTAGATAAAGTAATATTCAGAATAATATGTTATTGTAATTATTAATACATGCCGTGTTGATAAATAAAGTTTGTTCATTTGTTGAACAATAGCAATATACATGATAGAATGGGATTTTAAAGACCTCTTGTTGTGCAAATATGTTTGTACAATACGGCGGTAGCGTTCCTAATATTCGACCTCCAATTATTTTTTTTGCACCTAATGAATAAAGAAGATATTCATCTTGATCTGCTTCGTAAATTAGAAGTAAACCCTGAATACACTCAAAGAGAACTTTCTCAAGAGATGGGGGTAAGTCTGGGCAAGATAAATTACTGCATGAAAAAATTGATTGAGAAAGGATGGATAAAACTAACAAACTTCAGTCATAATCCAAATAAAGTGGGCTATATTTATCTTCTTACCCCTAAAGGAATTGAACAAAAGACAAGACTCACTTTTGCATTTCTAAAAATAAAGCTGGAAGAGTATGAAATACTAAAAGGGGAAATTAGTAAATTAAAACAAGATGCTGAAAAATTGAAATCTGAACAATAATATAATCTTTAGGTTAGAGAAAGCAATTTTGCATAGTTGTTTAATTCAAATTAACTGATTTAGTCAGTTAATAATAAATAAATACAGATGGATATCAAATGAAAGTATTAGTAACAGGTTCCGCAGGATTTATTGGATCAGCGCTTTCCATTCGATTGCTAGATAGGGGTGATGAAGTCATTGGAGTCGATAACCATAATGATTATTATGACCCAGCACTAAAAGAAGCACGCCTTGCTCGTCATGCTAATCATCCAAACTACACACACATTAGAATAAATCTGGAAGATCGTGAAGCCATTGCTAAGCTGTTTGAAGATGGGCAATTTGATGGCGTAGTCAATCTTGCAGCACAAGCAGGGGTAAGATACTCACTAGAGAATCCTCTTGCTTATATTGATACTAACCTAGTTGGATTTAGTCACGTACTAGAGGGTTGTAGGCACAACAAAGTAGGCCATCTAGTTTATGCATCATCTAGTTCTGTATATGGATTAAATACTAAACAGCCATTTTCAACTCACGAAGCAGCGGACCATCCGATCAGTCTATATGCCGCCACTAAGAAAGCCAATGAACTAATGGCTCATACCTACTCACACTTATACGACTTGCCAACTACAGGCTTAAGACTATTCACTGTTTATGGTCCATATGATAGACCAGATATGGCACTGCAAAAGTTCACCAGTGCGATTATGAATGATGAGCCTATTACTGTTTTTAACTACGGTAAGCACAGAAGAGACTTTACCTACATTGATGATATTATAGAAGGCATTATAAGAGTGCTAGATAGACCAGCACCACCTAATGAAAACTGGGACAGCAACAATCCAGATCCTGGAACATCTAACGCACCATATAGAATTTATAATATTGGCAATAATAATCCAGTAGAACTGATGGATTATATTGAGGCATTAGAAACCTCACTAGGTAAAAAAGCAGAAAAAAAACTATTGCCACTCCAGCCAGGAGATGTACCAGATACTTATGCCGATATTGATGACTTAGTTAAGGAGTTTGACTACAAGCCAAGCATGAGTGTTAAGCAAGGCGTGGAGAATTTTGCGGTTTGGTATAAGGAGTATAACAGTATCGTTTGAAACGCCAGAATATACAGCTAATTCAGATGCACCCAGGAATAGAAGAAGTGTATCAATGGTACAAGAAAAATTATAAACAATGTTAAATTTAAATATATACACACACAAATGAAAAAAAGGAAATTTAATAAAATACTAATAACCGGTATATCAGGTTCGGGCGGTAGTTTTTTAGCAGAATATATTTTAGAAAATCACCCAAATGTAGAAGTTCATGGAATATCAAGATGGCATAGTACTTCAACAAATAATAATTTAGATAATATCTCGGATAAAATCGTAATGCATGAATCTGACTTGTTGGATTTAGGTTCCATTATTAGAGTTTTAGAGAAAGTTAAGCCTGATGGTATATTCCATATTGCATCTTATGCAAATGTAAGAAATGCATTTATAACACCACTGTCTGTAATGAATAATAATGTGATGGGAACAATGAATTTTTTTGAAGCTGTTAGACTAACTAAAATTGACCCAGTAATACAATTATGTAGCACATCAGAAGTTTATGGCAATGTAGATCCAAACAATGTTCCTATAAAAGAAAACTGTCCCATTAACCCAGTAAATCCATATTCTGTTTCAAAGACGACTCAAGATCTTTTAGGTCAAAGTTATTTTATGTGCTATGGTATGAAGATAATTAGAACACGGATGTTTGCTTATCTCAATCCAAGAAGGACTGATTTATTTGCAACATCTTTTGCTATTCAAGTTGCAAGAATTGAAGCGGGACTTCAGGATGAATTAAAACATGGAAACCTTGATTCTACAAGGACTTTAATTGATGTTAGAGATGCCATGTCATCTTATTATGTAGCATTGGAATTTGGAGAATTTGGAGCTGTATATAATATTGGTGGAGATACTGTCATTAAAATTGGAGAATTCCTAGATATATTAAAACAAAAAGCAAAATGCCATATCAAATCTAGTATGAATCCTGAATTATTAAGACCTGCAGATATAACCTTGCAAATACCAGATAGATCAAAATTTGAAAACGCCACAGGATGGAAGCCTAAATATTCTTTTAATGAAAGCGTTGAATATTTGTTAGACTACTGCAGAGATTTAGTTAGTAAAGAGAATAACAAGGATTAAGAGTATTCAGATTGAAGATGATCAAGAAAGGCTCAGGCCAATTGATGCTGATTTACAAATTCCAGATACCTCAAAATTTACAAAAAAGACAGGTTGGAAGCCAGAAATTCCTTTTAATAAAACTATGCTGGATTTATTGGAATATTGGCGCAAAAGAACTTTAAGAGAAGGTCAAAATTTAGTTCGTTAGAATATATTATTTTTTTTTGATCTTGAAATGACTTAAAGTTACTTAATTTAATATATTAATTTTTCTTATTAATACAAATCCTTCCCATGGTCTATAACTTAATATTGTTTTAATTATTGTATAAAATTTACGAATTTTAATTAAAATTTCTAACTTTCTTAAATGTCTATAAATAAGCTTACCAACAAAGTCAAAGATAAAGATCGGTTATTGCTAAATAGATTGTTCATTTCTTTATATAGAATACGTCGTGTTGAGCTTGAGGTAGCTCGAGTTTATCCTACTGATGTTATTAAGAGTCCTGTGCACTTATCTGTTGGACAAGAATTTATTTCCGTTGCTGTTTGTGATGTTCTTAAACTAAGCGATATTGTTTTCGGTACCTATAGAGGTCACGCTTTATATCTAGCCAAGGGTGGAGATTTAAATGCTATGATGGCAGAGCTCTATGGTAAGTTGGATGGTTGTTGTAGAGGTAAAGGTGGTTCAATGCATCTTGCAGATAAGTCAGTAAATATGATGGGAACTTCGGCAATTGTTGCTACATCAATCCCTGAAGCAGTTGGATATGCTTTGGCAATTAAGTATAGATCTAGTAGTCAAGTAGTTGCCTGTTTTTTTGGTGATGGGGCTACTAGTGAGGGTGTTTTTCATGAGAGTTTAAACTTCGCCTCATTAAAAAAATTACCAATTCTGTTTGTCTGTGAAAATAATGACTATGCCATTCATTCTAGGTTGGTCGATCGTGCAAATCAAATGGATTTATACAAATTGGCAGAGTCTCATCATATTCCCTCGTGTGTAGTTAAAGACAGTGATATCTTCAAATTACGAAATATAGCAAATACGGTGATTAATGAGATTCGTTCTGGTAGTGGTCCACAATTTATTGAAACTTATGCCTATAGATGGATGGAACATGTTGGACCTGGTAATGACTGGAGTCTTGGGTATCGATCTGAAGAGGAGATTGAAAAATGGGAAAAGGATGACCAGATGAAGATTTTATGCGAAATGTTACCACGAGATGATCGTTTACGTTTTGAGAAAGAAATTAACAAGGAAGTAGCATCAGCTATGAAATTTGCCGAAAATAGTCCATTTCCGGGCAAGGAAGAACTGAAAAAACATGTCTATAAATAATACAGAACGTCTTCTTACATATGGTGAGGCTATTTTTGAAGGAATAAACCAAGAAATGGATAGGGATGATTCTGTTTTTGTACTTGGTCAAGGAGTCGATGATCCTAAGGGAACTTTGGGAACAACTATAAATTTACATAAAGATTTTGGTAAGAATCGCTCCTTTGATGTGCCCATAGCTGAAGACGGAATATTAGGCGTAGCTATTGGTGCCGCACTGGCAGGATTAAGACCAATTAACGTTCATATTCGTATTGACTTCTTGTTGCTTTGTATGAATCAGTTAATTAACATGGCAGCTAAGAGTCATTATATGTTTGGGGGGTCTGTAAGTATACCTTTGGTATTACGCGGTGCTATCGGAAGAAGTTGGGGGCAAGGTGCTCAACATAGCCAAGCGTTACATTCTTTTTTTATGCATACTCCTGGATTAAAGGTAGTAGCTCCAACTTTTGCAAGTGATGCAAAGGGTTCTATGATAGCTGCTATTAGAGACAACAACCCAGTCGTTTTTATAGAGCATCGTATGCTTTATTCTCTTAAGGAACATGTTCCAAATGAAACTTATGAAGGTGAAATAGGCAAAGCCAGAAGATTACGCGAAGGGTCTGATATAACTATAGTTGCTATTAGCCATATGGTTATAGAGTCTTTGAGAGCTCACAAACTTTTAGAAAAGATAGGTGTAAGTGCTGAAATAATAGATCCGATTTGGCTTTCACCATTAGATATAGACTCAATTATTGCTTCAGTAGAAAAAACAGGACGCCTTTTAGTTGTAGATAACGCTTGGCTAACTTGTGGAGCTAGCGCTGAAATATGTCTGCAAGTGGTTGAACGCTTGCAGTTGCATAAAAAAATACATGTGGAGCGTATTGGTTATGAAAATACTCCTTGTCCAACAACAAAACCACTTGAAGATATGTTTTACCCTAATCCTTCAGTGATTGCTTCTAAAGCCTATAACATGATGCATCCTAACAAAAAATCATGGTCTCCTTCTGTTGCAGAGTCGGAAGAAGTTGCCAATTTTAGAGGACCATTTTAATAAGTCTTATCTAGAAATCATACATATGAATAATGAAAACAACAAAACTTTAATTGATAATATTCGTAATGAGATTGAAAACTATTGGAAGTTAAATAACAATTTAAAGTTCAATCATTCCAACCCTAATATTAAATTACATGAACCTACTTTTGGCCCTGATGAAGTAATGGCAATTCCTTGTCACCAATCTTTGGATGAGGCTGCGTGTAAACATATCATTGATACCTTAGATTCATTCATGATAAGCAAAGGTATTTGATGATTATTGCAAGAACACCTTTTAGAGTATCTTTTTTTGGCGGTGGAACTGACTATCCTGCATGGTTTCAAGAACATGGGGGAGCTGTTTTAGGAACTAGCATAGCCTATTATTGCTATATTCACGGGCGTATTTTTCCACCATTTTTTCATCACAAATATTTAATTAACTGGTCCAAAATTGAAAAGGTTAATTCGGTAGATCAAATTGAACATCCAGTTGTGAGAGAGGCTATAAATAGTTTGCACATTAATCAAGGTTTAGAGATTCAATACCACGGTGACCTACCCGCTCGTTCTGGTTTGGGATCTAGTTCATCTTTTACAGCATCTGTGTTGCATATGTTGCACACCTTGAAAGGCAATGAAATCACAAAAGATGACTTGTCAAAAGAATCTATATATCTTGAGCAGACATTATTAAAGGAGAATGTAGGAATACAAGATCAAATTCTTACAGTTCATGGCGGCTTTAATCACGTGAAAATTTTCTCGGATGGAGGTTTTAATGTGAGTCCCATAACATTATCTAAAGAGAAAAAAGAGAAAGTAGAATCTAATATATTAATGTTTTATACTGGTATTTCTAGATATGCGTCAAAAGTTGCTGGTGACTGTATAGATGCAATACCAAAAAAGCAAGCAGATTTACTTGAGATGCAAAAACTTGTAGATGTTGCTGTTGATATCCTTTCAAATGGAAATGATTTTGATGATTTTGGGCGTTTGTTGCACGAAACATGGAAAATAAAAAGAAGTCTATCATCTTCTATAGCGCCTGATTACATTAACGAGATATATTCCAAAGCGATGAAGGCTGGAGCTCTTGGAGGTAAGCTTCTTGGTGCTGGTGGTGGTGGATTTATGATTTTTTATGTGCCACCAGAAAAAAAACAGCAAGTATTATATGAACTAACTGATTTACTCCTTGTGCCTTTTAAAATAGATAATATTGGGTCTAAAATAATATTTGCTGAAAAACAGCAATATTCTTTAACTGCTATGAGTGGTAATAGGGAGTTCATAAAAAGAAATATAAGATAAATAGGAGAATGAGTGAATTTTTATAAAAACAAGAAGGTTTTAGTTACAGGAGGAACTGGACTAATAGGTGTGCCATTGGTTGAAATGTTATTAAATCAAGGTGCTGATGTCACAGTTGTTTCACTAGATGATTCTTCACGATGCCCTGATGGCGCAGAATTTAAGCAGGCAGATTTACGAGATTTCAATACATGTATAGAGGTATGTACTAATCAAGAAGTTGTCTTTCAGTTAGCCGGCATAAAAGGTTCCCCTAAAATGTGTGCTGAGCGACCAGCAAGTTTTTTTGTTCCCACAATTACCTTTAGTTTTAATATGATGGAAGCCGCAAGAAGAGCTGGTGTTGAGTATTATTTATTTACTAGTTCTATAGGTGTATATGAGCCAGCGGATGTTTTTCGTGAAGATGATGTTTGGAAAACTTTCCCTTCTCCAAATGATAGGTTTGCTGGGTGGGCTAAGCGTATGGCTGAATTACAAGCTGAAGCATATAAAATAGAATATGGTTGGGATAGAATTTCTATTGTACGTCCTGCAAATGTCTACGGACCCTATGATAACTTCGATCCCAACAATGCTATGGTAATACCATCATTGATTCGTAGGGCGCTGGAAGGTGAGTCTCCATTAACTGTTTGGGGAGATGGATCTCCAGTGAGAGATTTTATTCACGCCAAAGATGTTGCTCGAGGTATGATGATGGCAGTAGAAAAAGGTATAAATATTCCTCTTAACTTAGGCAGTGGTGATGGAGTATCTATTAGAGAAATTGTTCATCAAATTGTTAAATATTTGGATGATGGACGAGAAGTAATTTGGGATAAAACCAAACCAAGTGGCGATGCTTTGCGTTTAATGGATATAACTCGAGCAAAAGAATTAATGAATTTTAGAACTAAGATCAGTCTTTCTGATGGTATTAGCGAAACTATTGATTGGTATAAGTTGAATAAAAAGACTGCTGAGGAGAGATACAATGTATTTACTGAAGAAGTTTTTACTAAAGGAACGATAGTAAGTCAATAAAATTTATAATGTAGTAACGATAAATTATTATGATTTGTCAAGCAATAATTCTTGCCTGTGGCTTAGGAACTCGGTTCAGTAGAGTTACTAAAAACCCCTAAACCAATCATTACTATGCATGTATAGTTGATAGTAATATATTGCAATTTATTTATCAATCCATAAAAATTTATAGATATTTACATTATTTAATAATTGAACTTATATTGTTTTAAATGTTAAGAGTTTTATATTTTCTTTTTTGCTTTCAAATTCTTTTTAATTTTTTATAATAAAACTAAAATATAAAATATGAACGTTCTTGTTAGTGGTGCAGGCTCTGGTCTTGGTTATTATTTAAAAAAACTTTTAAATGCTGATGGATTTAATCGAGCAACTTCCTTAAAGCGAGTTGTTACTAACAAAAAATATGATGTTATTATTCATTGCGCTGCAAATTCAAATGTTGGCAATGATGATCTGTCTACAGCTAAATTTGTTGAAGATGAAATAATACTTACTCAACACTTATTAGAAATAACCCATGGTTATTTTATTTTTATTTCTAGTGCGGATGTTTATCCAAATAAATCCAATTGCAGCGAAAATCTTAACATTAATTTATCTGATTTGCAGGATGGATATTCGATTGCCAAATTGATGTCAGAATCTTTAGTTCAAGCAAGTAGTAAAAATATTTTAATATTGCGTCCTACAGCGATGTTAGGGACTTCCAGTCGTCCAAATAGTTTAATAAAATTATTTGCCGAAGATTCTCCACAACTTTCTCTTTCAGCAAATTCTATCTTTAATTACATACTGCATGATGATGTAGGAAAATTTATAAAGAGATGTATTGAAAAAAGAATTTATGGTATTTTTAATTTGGCTTCTTTAGATAATGTTAGTTTGGGCGATATAGTACAAAAATATCAGCTTAAAAATATAACTTTTGGTGAATATACATATAAAACAGGGATTATTAATACATCAAAAGTTATTGAAGAGAATCCCATCTTTTCTAAGACTTCTATGCAAGTTGTAGATTATTACTTTAATTATTTAAGGAGTAGTAAATAATTAACAAGAAAAGAATATTAGTTTGTGGTGCTACAGGTTTTATTGGAAGAAATATTGCAGAATATTTCTCAAAAAATAATAATTATGAAGTAATTGGGGTACATAATAGGCGATCAATTTATGAATGTTCTCACTTGAGATGGATTAAAGCAGATTTGACTAAAATTGAAGATATTGAACGTGTTATAGAAGGAGTAGACATAATTATACAGGCGGCGGCTACAACTTCTGGATCTAAAGATATTGTTTCACGTCCATATATTCATGTAACTGACAATGCTGTGATGAATTCATTGTTATTTCGTGCAGCATTTGAAAGGAAAGTAAAGCATGTAATATTTTTTAGCTGTACTGTGATGTTGCAATCTAGTGAAAAACCACAAACTGAAATCGATTACGATCCAAATATTGAGTTACATCCTCGTTATTTTGGTGTTGCGAGTACTAAACTTTATATTGAAAAGATGTGTGATTTCTATTCGCGGATTGGTGAAACTAAATTTACGGCTATAAGGCATACAAATATCTATGGGCCTCATGATAAGTTTGATTTAGAAAAATCACATGTTTTTGGAGCCACAATAACTAAAGTATTATCGTCTAAGGATGGAAAAATTCATGTATGGGGAACTGGTGAAGAGGAAAGGGATTTATTGTATGTGGATGACCTAACGAAATTTGTAGAGAAATCTATTATTAATCAGAGTGTACCGTATTCACTTTATAATTGTGGTTATGGTGCTGCAATTTCAATTAAAAAGTTAGTAAATAATATTATTGAAGCATCAGGAAAGTCTCTAGAGGTTGTGTATGATTTATCACAGCCAACAATTAAAACTTCCCTAAGTCTTGACTGTAGTAAGGCAAAAAATGAATTAGATTGGTATCCTGAAACAACAATTGATCAGGGAATAGCTAAGACAATAGCTTGGTGGAAAGAAAATATTAGAAACAATGATTAGATATAAGTTTAGCCTCATACTAGTCAATTGTTCATATAGTTGTTATGAATATTTTCTTACCGTTTAAAGATACTCTGGCGTTAATAGAGAATAAAAAGACAATTCCTTTTCTAGTTGCCTTATTTCTTTATAAGAATACTTGTTGAATGCTGGGCTTGAAAGCACTATTGATTAAACTTCCCCACCAAAATCTCAAAGTTAGAGGTTAATTACTATATTTTTTGCTAATTTCAGTATTAGACTAGCTAAAAAATAACTTAACTTTCTTGAAAAAATATGATGAATTTACTAGTACTAAAATAAATAATATTAACCCCTAATTACCCTTAGATATGAAATATCCTTTGATGCGCAATAATATCTTACGCGAAGATTTAGATGCAGTTATTAAGCATTTGAAACAAGATAATCCAATTCTTACTAATGGTCCAAATGTATTGGTATTTGAAGAAGAATGGTCAGCTTGGTTGGGAGTAAAGTATAGTGTATTTGTTAACTCAGGTTCTTCAGCTAATTTATTAACAATGGCAATTCTGAAGATTCGATATCCAGAAGGTGGAGAAGTGGTTGTTCCATCTTTTACATGGATTTCAGATATTTCTTCAGTACTACAGAACGGTTTTACCCCAATTTTTGTTGATACTGACCCATATACCTTAGCTATGGACAATAAACAAGTGTTGTCTAAAATAACTGACAATACTCGTGCAGTTTTCTTAACTCATGCTCAAGGTTTTGATGGACTGACAGACGATTTGATTAACAGACTTAAGGAAAAAAATATCCCTTTGATTGAAGATGTTTGTGAATCCCATGGTGCTACTCATAATGGCCAAAAAACTGGGAGTATTGGATGGATTTCCAATTTTTCCTTCTTTTATGCACATCATATGAGTACCATTGAAGGTGGTATGGTATGCACTAATGATGAAGAGGTATATCAACAATTAAGAATGCTTCGATCCCATGGTATGGTTCGTGAGGCAAACGATCCTAAAATTCATCAAGTTTACAAAGATGAAAATCCAGAACTTAATCCGGACTTTATATTTTCATTTCCTGCTTATAACCTACGTAATAATGAAATTGGAGGCATTATAGGAAGGAGCCAACTGAAAAGATTGGATGATATTGTTGAGCGTCGTACAAAAAATTTAACTAGGTTTATTCGACAAATTGATCACAATAAGTATCAAACAGAATTTAAATTAGAGGGTTCAAGTAATTATGCCTTTAATCTTATATTAAAGAAACCAGATAATGATTTTGTAATAAGACTTATGGAAAAGATGAATGAAGCTGGTATTGAATTCCGTCGAGGTAGTGCTGGGGGTGGTAACCAAACCAGACAGCCATACGTGAAAAAAATGTTACCAAAAAATCACTACAAAAATTTTCCTGTAACTGAACATATTCATTTTTTTGGATTCTACATTGGAAATTACCCCGATCTATTAGATTATGAAATTGACGAAATTTGTAGCATTATCAATTCAGTAAATTGATGGTTACAACTGCTATTATTCTTGCAGGTGGTCTTGGTACACGTTTGAAAAAAGTAGTTCAAGATCAGCCTAAGCCTATGGCGCTAATTCGTGGACGGCCATTTCTTGAGTATCAGATAGATTTCTGGATTTCACAAGGTGTGACTAAATTCATACTATCTGTTGGCTATTTAAAACAAACAATTATTGATCATTTTGGTGACAGTTATCATACAGCCTCTATTAATTATTTTGTTGAAGATGAACCACTAGGAACAGGTGGAGCTCTATTATTTGCAGCGCAAGGACTAACTGAGACATTTTTGGTGCTTAATGGTGATACTTTTTTTGAGGTTAATTTAAATAATTTGATTGCATTTCACAAGAAACAGCAGGCTGAATTGACATTATCGCTATTTAAATCAAATCAATTAGGACGTTATATGGAAGTTGATTTAGCAGATGACGGTAAGATTCTTTCACTACAATCCGGAGGAAATAAGTTAACTCTATTAGCCAATGGCGGAGTGTATCTTGTTAACCCTTCGGCGCTTAAAAGATTGAATGATAAACTTTATATAAAATCTTCATTAGAGAATGATCTCTTACCAAAATTTATCTCTTTAGGTAGTGGTCTATATGGTCTCGAAAGTACTGGGAAATTTATTGATATTGGTGTACCAGAAGATTATTATCGTGCACAAAAAATTCTAAAGGATTGATTTAAATATATATAAACATGAGTATAAAATTTGTAATTGTTTTTAATTAATAGGGATAAAAATATGTCATTTAATATTTTAGTTACAGGTGGAGCTGGTTATTTGGGATCAACAATGGTTCCAGACCTACTATCAGCAGACCATAAAGTGACTGTTCTTGATAATTTTATGTTTAAACAATCTAGCCTCAATCATTGTTGTTACCACACTAATTTTAATGCTGTTAAAGGTGATATACGACAAAAAGATACGATGTCAAAACTAATGAAGGAAGCAGATATTATTATCCCTTTAGTAGTTGGAGTGTTATTTCAAGATGACCCGCATCCTTAATTCTATTGCTCGAGGTCAGCCGATATTAGTAAACGGAGAAGATATTATCTTGGATAAACAA
>Ga0187827_10006546_pt1 | contig 13285 bp, 10 predicted proteins | sample ETNtaG_39_FD_167969 | JGI IMG/M metagenome (GOLD analysis project Ga0187827, IMG submission 167969) | Marine microbial and viral communities from oxygen minimum zone, Eastern Pacific Ocean - ETNP2014_SV_150_PacBio MetaG (Illumina Assembly) | ecosystem: Environmental > Aquatic > Marine > Hypoxic... | reverse complement strand
GGCGGAGGGGGGGGGGGGGGGGTGCGAAGACTCTTCGAGGGGATGGGGTTAGTGCAAAACCTCTATTTAACCCCGGCCAGCGCCTGACCAAATACCAGCAGCCGGGCCACCCTGACCGATGAGTCACTCTCAACGTAGACGCGGAGCACCGGCTCCGTCCCGGAAAATCTTATGAGCATCCAGGTGTTATCCGCCAGAATAAAGCGAAAGCCATCGGCTGTATCCATTCTGGCTACTTTAACTCCTTCAATAAACTGCGGAGGATTCTCTCGGATGCGGGCCATGATATTCTGGCGTTCCTCATCAGGAAACCTGACATCCGCCCGCCGATAGTAGTGAGGTCCCACCTTACCGTAGAGATAGTCGAGAAGTTCCGATGGAGTTTTACCGGTCTTCATCATCAGGTCGAGAAAAAAGAGGCAAGCCAAGATACCATCACGCTCGGACACATGCCCCCGGAAACCGTAGCCGCCGCTCTCCTCCCCACCAATAAGCGCATCTTCGGCGCGCATCATTGGGGCAACATATTTGAAACCCACCCCCGTCTCATATACCGGCACGTCAAATATTTCCCCCAGACGATACACCATACTGGTAGAGGTTATCGTCTTAACGATAGGGCCATGCTGGCCGCGCACTTCCAGCATGTAGAGAGCCAGTAAGGCAAAGACTTGGAGTTGGGTCAGGAACATCCCTTTTTCGTCAACAATACCCATACGATCGGCGTCACCGTCGGTCGCCAGACCTATATTAGCTTTTTGTTTTTTCACGGTGGCCGAGAGTCCCGCTAGGTTAACGGCGATCGGTTCGGGCTGGATGCCCGGGAAAAGCGGATTGCGCTCGCCATTTATTTCGGTCAACTCAATGACACCGCCCTCCAGTATCATCTTGAGATAGCCCGCCCCGGCACCGTACATGGAGTCAACCACCACTTTAAAAGCAGCCCGGCGCAGTTTCTCCAAGTCAACGAGTTTAGCTATCTGTTTCAAGTAGACCGGGGTCAGGTCAATATCGGCCACCAGCCCCTGTGCCGAAGCCTCCGGTAGTGGCAACCGGCTTACTTTGCCGTTTCGTAGAGTCCGGACAATATATTCCTCAATTTGAGCGGTAACCTCGTCCGGCGCGCTGGAGCCGTGTTCATCTTTATACTTGAAGCCGTTCCAGATTGCTGGATTATGGCTGGCGGTAATGATAACCGCCCCACCCGCCTGCTGAGCCAAGACACCAAAGCTAATAACCGGCGTCGGGGTAGTTCTGGTACCGAGGTACACTTTTATACCGTTGCCGGCGATGACCTCGGCCACCGCGGCGGCGAAGTCCTCAGATGCGAAACGGGTATCATAGCCGATAACCAGTCCCCGGTCGGCCAGTCCCGCCTGTTTCAGATAGTCCGCCACCCCCTGAGCGCAGGCACATACATTCTCAAAGGTAAAATCCCGGGCAATAACCGCCCGCCAGCCGTCGGTGCCGAACTTAATGGGGTTGTTTATCTACCTCACCCCTTCTAAGTTTTATTTGGGAACCACGTCCCTCTTTATTCCCTAAAAGAGTCTCGATCTTACCATTAGTAAAGGGAAGGGATTACGTTAGAGGGGCTTCGCCCCTCTTGGACTCCTCTATTTTCCCAGCGCCTCTTTCTTCAGGATTTCAGCCTTGTCGGTTTTTTCCCAAGGGAGGTCAAGGTCATCCCGCCCGAAGTGCCCATAGGCTGCGGTGGATCGGTAGATGGGGCGGCGCAGGTTGAAATCACGAATAATCGCCCCTGGTCTCATGTCAAAATGTTTACCAACCAAGTCTTCAATCACCTGGTTATCCACCTTGGCCGTACCGAAGGTCTCTATTGAAATGGAGAGGGGATGCGCTACACCGATGACATACGAAATCTGGGTTTCCAACCGCTCCGCCAGTCCCGCCGCCACGATATTTTTGGCGATGTAACGGGCGGCGTAAGTCGCCGAGCGGTCAACCTTGGTCGGGTCCTTACCCGAGAAAGCGCCCCCGCCGTGCCGGGCAATACCACCATAAGTATCCACCAGAAGCTTCCGTCCGGTAAAACCGGTATCTGATACCGGTCCGCCGATGACGAACCGGCCGGTAGCATTAACGTAGAACCTGGTCTCGTTATCTAGCAGTGAAGCCGGGACAACCGCCTTGATTACTTTCTCAATAATATCCTGCGCCATTTTATCCCGGCTAACATCGTCATGCTGGGCGGCAATGACCACACTAGTGACGCGTTTCGGCACGCCCTTCTGGTACTCCACGGTTACCTGTGACTTGCCATCAGGGCGGAGATAAGGCAGGACCCCATCCTTCCTAACCTGTGCCAGACGCTGACACAGCCGATGCGACAAAGTGATGGGTAAAGGCATAAGCTCTGGTGTCTCGTTACAGGCAAAGCCGACCATCATCCCCTGGTCACCAGCCCCGACCTTGTCCAAGTCGTCAGCCGCGGCACTTGCCTTGGCCTCCAGCGATTTGCTCACCCCCATATCAATGTCACTGGACTGCTCAGTAATGGAGACCATCACTCCGCAGGACTGGTAGTCAAACCCATACTCAGGTCTGGTATAGCCGACATCGTAAACCACCTGGCGCACTATCTGCGGCACGTCAACGTAGCAGCCGGTAGTAATTTCACCGAGAACGATTACCATTCCGGTCGTCACCGCCGTCTCACAGGCCACCCGGCCATACGGATCCCTTTCCAGGATAAAATCGAGAATTGCGTCCGATATCTGGTCACACAGCTTGTCCGGGTGTCCTTCGGTAACTGACTCCGAAGTCAATAAATAATTGGACGAGCTGGCAAAATTATTAGTCATTTTCCTCTCCTTTTTTATGTTAAGTACTTACCCTAAGTACCTTCTTCCCAACTGGTCAGATATTTCATCTGCTCCGAGGTCAAGCTATCAATCTCAATACCCATGGCCCGCAGCTTCAATCGGGCTACCTGTTTATCGATATCTTCCGGCACCGGATAGACCCTAGGTTTCAGCTTTCCTTGGCTTTTCGCCACATATTCCAAGGACAGGGCCTGGTTGGCAAAGCTCATGTCCATCACGCTGGCGGGATGCCCTTCCGCCGCCGCCAGATTAATAAGCCTCCCTTCTCCCAGCAGATACACACAGCGGCCATCTTTCAGAGTATATTCGTCAACGAAGTCCCGGATACGCCGTTTACCGCGCGACAAGCCCTCCAAGGCCGGGATATTGATTTCCACGTTAAAATGCCCGCTGTTGGCCACGATAGCCCCGTCTTTCATCACCTGGAAATGGGCTTTATCAATGACGCTTTTATCACCGGTAGTGGTCACAAAGATATCACCCACCCGGGCCGCTTCCGCCAGCGGCATGACCTGATAGCCGTCCATAACCGCTTCCAAGGCCCGAACCGGCGCCACTTCAACAACGATCACCTGAGAACCTAGCCCTTTGGCTCTCAGGGCCACGCCATAGCCGCACCAGCCGTAGCCACAGACCACCATTTTTTTTCCCGCCCACAGGATATTGGTGGCGCGGGTAATACCATCTATGGTGCTCTGCCCAGTGCCGTAGCGGTTATCAAAGAGGTACTTGGTCTGAGCGTCGTTTACGGCAATTATGGGGTACTTCAACTTACCCGCCTTCTCCAGACTACGCAGCCGAACCACGCCGGTGGTGGTCTCCTCGGTACCACCGATAACATCGCCCAACAGAGCGCTCCGTTTGGTGTGGAGGGTGGTCACCAAGTCGGCGCCATCATCCACGGTAAGCTGAGGTTTATGGTCCAATGCGGTGCTGATATGCCGGTAGTATGTCTTCTCATCCTCTCCCTTGATAGCATTGGTGGGAATGTCATATTCCACCAGCGCCGCCGCCACATCATCTTGGGTACTCAACGGGTTAGAGGCGCACATAATGACATCAGCGCCGCCTTCCTTCAGGGTGATCCCCAAATTAGCCGTCTCCGTGGTAATGTGCAGGCAGGCCGAAATCCGAACGCCTCTGAGCGGTTTCTCGGTGGTAAACCTCTCCCGGATTAGCTTCACCACCGGCATTTCTCGGTAGGCCCACTCGATACGCTGCCGGCCACCTTCGGCCAGTGATCGATCCTTAACATCATAGTTATGTAAAGTCACTAATCACTCCTTTGATTAACAAATAGCACACTAAATTTAATGATACACTGAATCAATAGCTAGTTCAAGCCTCATAAGACACCGAAATTATTTATTGACCTCACCTCCTGCTGACATTCCCCGTAAATTTTGGTAGTGACCATCATTTGTCCCGTAGCTTGAAGGTAGCCTGATTCTAAAGGTTTCAGACGGAAGAGGTCAGCTCTAAACGGTCCAAAATCCTGAGCCGCTCGGGCCGCATTCGTGAGTTCATAGACAAAGAGGGATAAGGCCACCAAATCAAAACTTGAGAGAGAACTTCTCAATCGCTAGTTTTACAATCCGGTCAAAACGCCTATAATTAAAAGATGAAAAGGTATCGGCTCATAGAGCACACGGCGGATATGGGACTGGTCGCTTACGGCCGGAATCTGACCGAGGCGTTCGCCAATGCCGCCTACGGCCTCTTCTCCATAATCGCCGAACTGAGGACGGTAAAAGAGACCGAATCCCGCCGACTAGAAATCAATGAAGATGACCCAGAAGCTTTACTTTTCGAGTGGCTCAACCACCTCCTCTACCTCTTTGATGTCGATATGATCATATTCAAAAAGTTCGATATAATTGACTTCGACGGGCACAGCCTAAAGGCGACCTGCTACGGGGAAAAATACGACCCGTCTCGCCATAAACTGAAACGAGGAGTCAAGGCAGCCACTTACCACCTGCTCAAAGCAGACCGTGAGGAAAACCAAGTCCGCGTTATCTTTGACGTTTAGGAGGTGCCGCTATGCCCCAATGGAACGGACTACTGGAAAAGATAGACGACTACCGCTGGCGCATACCCAAGAACTACAAAGCGGGTATGCGCGTGCCGGGGATAATCTACGCCGACGAAGCACTGGTGCAGCAAATCCAGCGGGAGCAATCTCCAGAACAGGTAGCCAACATGGCCCTGCTACCGGGCATAGTTAACTACTCCCTGGCCATGCCAGACATCCATTGGGGTTACGGGTTCCCTATCGGCGGGGTAGCGGCCATGAAAACAGATGACGGCGTGGTCTCCCCAGGCGGGATCGGATTTGATATTAACTGCGGGGTACGTATCCTGCGCACCAACCTGACCCGAGAAGAAGTCCTCCCCAAAATAAAAGAACTCATGGACTCCCTGTATAACAGTGTCCCTTCCGGAGTGGGGTCAAAGGGCAGAATAAAGCTAAAACCGGGAGAAGTGAATCAGGTACTGGTCAAGGGCTCGCGCTGGTCGGTGGAGAAAGGTTACGGCCGGCCGGATGATCTGGATACCACCGAGGAAAACGGGGAAATGGCCGGAGCGGACCCGTCTCAAGTAAGTGGACGGGCCAAGGAGCGGGGCACCCTCCAGTTGGGTACACTAGGATCGGGCAACCACTTTCTCGAGGTGGCGATAGTCGACAAGATATACGAGACGGACACCGCCGGCGTTATGGGCATCGACCGGGTAGGGCAAGTAATGCTGCTCATCCATTGCGGCTCCCGCGGCCTAGGACACCAAGTAGCCGATGACTATATCAAAGAGATGGTCCGGGCCATGGTGAAATACGATATCCAGCTGCCCGACCGCCAGTTGGCTTGCAGTCCGGTAAAGTCCCCAGAAGGCCAAGCCTATCTGGGAGCGATGAGGTGCGCCGCCAACTACGCCTGGGCCAACCGCCAGTGCATCACCCACTGGGTCAGGCAGTCCTTCTGTCAGGTGATGGACCAGGACGAGAAGGCGACCGGACTAGAGCTTATCTATGACGTCACCCACAATATCGCCAAGATAGAAGAGCATGAAGTCGGTGGACAAAGACAAAAACTCTGCGTCCACCGCAAGGGGGCGACCCGCGCCTTTCCAGTCGGCCACCCAGATATACCGCCGAAATACTCCCGTATTGGCCAGCCGGTGCTTATCCCCGGAGACATGGGCCGGTTCTCCTACGTGCTGGTGGGTACCGAGCAGGCGATGAAGGAGACTTTCGGCTCCACCTGCCACGGCGCGGGCCGGGTACAGAGCCGAGCCGCCGCCAAAAAACAGCTCCAGGGCAGAGACGTACTTGAGGCAATGGAGACCCGCGGCATAACCGTCCGAGCCGGCAGCCTGGCCGGACTGGCAGAAGAAGCCTCCCAGGCCTACAAGGATGTATCGATGGTGGTCGAAATTACCCGCCGCGCCGGCATCTCAAAACCGGTCGCCCGGACCAGCCCCATCGGGGTAATCAAGGGGTAGGAGAAATACCCAGGAAACCAGAGAGACTGTCCGGAAGCCCGCCTCCTTGATCCCCTTCCTTCAGGGCCTATAGTGACCTCGCTCATTAGGTTTCACTTAGTAAACCCTCCCTTATGCCTTCCCAGCTCTAGTTTCATAATATGGGTGGGGTGCTTTAACTCTCCTTGCTCCGGGCTAACAAAGTGGGGTGCTTTAAGAGAAGCGCCAGCTCCTCTTTTTAAGTCTTCCCTTTTCCCTTTGGTAAGAGGAAGAGGGACCAACGGGGATGAGGTTACCACATCAAACTCAAAGGAAGAGGGTTACCTGGTAAAACCTGAAAAGAGTGCGGCTAATACCTCAGCTTATCCTAACCTAACCTAGCCTAGTCCTACCCTCTCCTTCACCAACGCCAGCGTCTTTTCTGCGACGGGGCGAATCTTGGCGGCGCCCTCAGCCAGCAGGGAATCAATATGAGACGGGTCGGCAGTCAGCTCCCGATAGCGGGCCTGCAGGGGGCCCAGTCCGGCGACAACCACCTCGGTCAGTTCCCGCTTTAAATCGGCGTAACCCTTTCTTTCAAAACGCGCCTCAATATCCGTCCGGCCGAGCCCGGTGAAAAGCTCATAGATGACCAGCAGGTTACAGATTCCCGGTCGGGCTTCATCAAAACGGACTTCCCGTAACGAGTCGGTCGTCGCCCGCATAAACTTAGCCCGGATATCATCGGGGGAATCAAGCAGGTAAATGGTCTGGCCTGACGACTCACTCTTACTCATTTTCTGGGTGGGGTCTTCCAGGCCCATGATACGCGCCCCTACCTCCGGAATCACCACCGCCGGCACCCGGAAAGTCTCGCCGTAGATGGCATTGAACCGCTGGGCAACGTCACGGGTCAGCTCTACATGCTGCTTCTGGTCTTCACCCACCGGCACGGCGTCAGTATTGTACAACAGGATATCGGCCGCCATCAGCACCGGATAGTCAAAGAGACCGACACTGACCTCCGCCTTCTGCTTTAATGACTTTTCCTTAAACTGCGTCATGCGTCTCATCCAACCCATCGGGGTGAAGCAATTGAGAATCCAGGTCAGCTCGGCATGAGCCTCAATATGCGACTGGACGAAGATAACCGACTGCTCCGGGTCTATACCAGCGGCAAAAAGAAGTCCGGCGACCTCCCTCGTCTTTACCTTTAAAACGGCCGGCTCCTGAGGGACGGTGATGGCGTGCAGGTCAACCACACAAAAAATGTTATCGAACTCTGACTGGGAGGCAGCCCAGTGTTGAATCGCCCCCAGATAGTTACCGATATGGATGTCGCCCGTGGGCTGGATGCCGGAAAACACTCGCTTTTTCATGACTCGCGGTCTACCTCTCTATCCGTATTCGAATTACTTCACCATTTTACGCTGGTGCTTCTATTTCAGACAAGCGGATACCTATCTTGGCTGCCGGTGGGAGAAGGCCAAATCCTCGCCAGTGATAAACTCCAGCAGGACGGCTTTCCCTTCTTCCACATTCGCCCGGCGGGCGCGCTGGAGAGCCCGCGCCACCTCGGCGGGGTTTTCTATCCGCTCGGCATAGCCACCCATGGCGCGTCCCAAGTCAGCATAATTGCCGCCGAGGTCACGGGAGCGGTAACGCTCATGGGCGATGGGCATTTCGTGGGTCTCTATCGCCATGGTGGCGTTATTCAGCACGATAACAATGATTGGTATCCGGCTCCGCACCGCCGTCTCAAAGTCCAGCCCCACCATGCCGAAGGCGGCGTCCCCCATGACGTAGACGGCTACCTTATCCGGTTCGGCCAACCTAGCGCCCATGGTAAGTCCCAGTCCAGTACCCAGCTGATGAGATTTTCCCCAGCCGATATAGCTGCGCGGCACCACCGCCGGGTAAAAGGGCATTAACTGGTCACGAGGACTCCCGGCGTCGTGGGTCATGATGGTCTGTTGCGGCTCCATAATACGCATTAGTTCTCCGATGACCCGGTACGGATTTATGGGCACCTGGTCCGAAGTTAACTTAGGCCACCATTCGGCCAGCCATGCCTCCTTCACTTTCTTTACCTCCCCGGCCACGCCATCTTCAGCTGACCGCTTCTTGTTTCCCAAGCGCTCCTTAACCGCTTCAATAAGCTGGCGCAGTACCAGGCGGGCGTCCCCGATAATGGGATAGTCCACATGGTAATTCTGATTGATGTCTGTCTCGTCATTGGTGGCTTGGATTATTACTTTATCGGAAGGTATTATGGTCGATTGGTGGTGACGGGAAAAGCTGCACCCGATGCCAAAGACGACGTCCGCTTTTTCCAAAAAGTGAACCACGGGTCCGGTCCTGACGGAAGCGCCGACACCTAATGCTAGTGGATGGTCTTCCGGGAAAGCACTCTTGCCCAATTGAGTAGTCATCACCGGTATCTGTAGTAGCTCGGCCAGCTCCACCAGCTCAGCCCACGCCTCGGCGTAGAGTACTCCTTGTCCGGCATGGATTATGGAACAGCAGGCCTCTACCAGCACCCGTGCCACCTCGGCCACATCATGGGGGTCGCCGGAAGCACGTGTCACCCTGACCGGCTGGTAGTCCAACTTCTCCATTTCCATATCGGCCACATCCGAGGGTGTTTCCAGCATCACCGGCCCCGGCTTCCCCATTTTCAGTAGAGAATAAGCACGCCGCATAATCTCGGAGACCCGTACCGGCGCGTTGACCGACTCCACATGCTTAGTTACCGTCGCGTAGCTCCGGACCGAGCTAAAGACCGGTCTTAAACCGGACCAGGCAGTCGGTTGCCCCCAGGGCAGCAACAGCACCGGGGTAGCATCAGAGTAGGCGGTGGCGACCCCGGCGAAAGCATTTTCCGCACCCGGTCCGAATTGCATAGCGAACACACCAACACGCCGGCCATTAGTCACCCGGCTGAAACCATCAGCGATACCCACCCCCACCCTCTCCTGTCGGCAGACAATAGGCCGCAAGCCCACCGCCGCCGCGGTATCTATAATAGGGTTAGTCGGGAAACAGCTGAGAAACTCCGTACCTTCACGTTTGAGTATCTCCACCATAGCCTCAAGTACATTCATGCCATAATACCTCCGCATCTTATATTAACTTCCCCACCATCTCCACCAGGCGGAAAAACACCTGATCCCCGACTAAAAGGTACCTCCATCGTAATATGAATCCCTCTCTTCTTCAAGAGCTGCGCCACTATCCATCTAACAGCACTCCCCTTTTGCCACTCCTTCGGTAGCAGCAAACATTGTACTGGTAATTTCCTGGGTTTTAAGGCAGGGCCATACCGCCGTCAATAAGTAAAGTCTGCCCGCAAACATAATCAGACGCATCCGAAGCCAGGAAAACCGCCGCGCCGGCATAGTCACTGGGAGAGCCTACCCTCCCCCGTGGTATAACTTTGACAAACGCCTCCAGCTCGTCGGGGTGCTCGGCAAAATGCTCGTGATTAATAGAGGTGATGGTCAAGCCCGGGCTGATGGCGTTGACGGAGATATTATACTTTGACCATTCCATGGCCAGCGCCCGGGTCAAATGGGAAACGCCCGCCTTGGAAATGGCATAGACCGAGCGTCCAGACTGCACTAACTGCGAGATAACCGAGGAAACATTAATGATTTTCCCTTTCTGCTGTTTTATCATCTCCTTCCCCACCATCTGGCAGCAGAAGAAGAGTCCACGCAGGTTGGTATTCATGATACGGTCCCAATCTTCATCGAGAACGTTCTCCGCCAACCCCCTGACAATCACCGCGGCGTTATTGACCAAGATATCTATTTTCCCGAAATCGCTGATAACCCGAGAGACCATTGCAGCTACCGACGAGATGTTACTCACATCGGTGGGGACAGCCACAGCGCCCAGTCCCTCTCTCTGCAAAGATTCCGCCGCCTGCCGCCCTTCGGCGGCCCGGCGGTTGGCGATGACGACCGTCGCCCCGGCAGCGGCCAGCCCCCGGGCGATAGCCAAGCCGATACCCTGGTTACCACCGGTAACTATGGCCACCTTTCCGGAGAGGTCAAAAAACTCCATTTCTACCTCCTTTTAAAAAATTAAGATGTCTATTTTACGATTTGATATCCTCTGGTCAGGTCAGTTCAGGCCATAGATTCTCGGAACTTCTTCAATCTGGACTGAAACTCCGGCTTATCCCAACCCTCCCGGTTGACCAGAGCCTCCGGGACTTCTCCGCAGATAATATGTGAGATCTGTCCCAGATTTTCCTCCCATTTGTTTCTCCATACCTCGTCTGTCCAGCCCAGGGAGTGAGGAGTGACGATAACGTTGTCCATCTTGAGTAAGGGATTATCCGGCGGTATCGGCTCTTGCTCAAACACGTCTATACCCGCTCCTTGTATCCATCCTTCCCGCAGAGCTTTTATCAAGGCCGCCTCGTCCACGATAGATCCCCGGGCAGTATTTACGATAAAAGCCGTCTTTTTCATTTTCCTCAGCTCTCCGGCGCCAATTAAATGGTGAGTTTCCTCATTAAACGGACAGCTAATATTCAGAAAGTCAGACTCACTTAACACCGTATCCACATCCACCAGCCTGATATCAGCATCGGCTACCGTCTCCGGCTTGACATACGGGTCGCAGGCAATATGCTTCATATTAAAAGGCCTGGCCAGCCGGAACATGGCATGGCCAATACCACCGACGCCGATTGACCCCAATGTCCTCCCCACCAACCCGAGACCGAGGTAGCCCGTTCTTTCCGTCCACCGTCCCTGGCGAATCAGCTTATCCTTGGCCATCATCCGCAGGCTCAAGGCCAGTAGAAAAGTGATTATGGCAGTAGCCAGCGGGCGCCGAACGGATATCGGCGTATTACACAGGATTACTCCCGCCCCGGTAAGATCAGGAATATTGACCTCGTCGTAGCCCACCCCACTTCGGTGAACGGAGAGAAGCTGCTTATTCCCGGCCAGGCTCTATTTCGTCCACCGGGACTTCAGAGAGATAACCATGTCAAAATCCCGTATCTGCTCCGGGGTTATTTCCGGTAAAAACTCCGGGAACATCTCCCACTCCACACCAGACATCTCATCCAGCAGCCTGAGTCCAGGTCCTGGAGTATAAAAATTCCCTTCCCAGTCAAACATATCCCGGGTAATACCAATTCTGGCTTTCCTGCCCATTCTTTCTTGCTTTCTTATCTAGTTAACGATCACACCTGGCCAACGAGAGCCCTGGCCTCCTTGATAACAGGACGCAGATTCTCCACATTACCATCAACGACGCCTCCGATTAAGAAGAACTGGTAGCCCTCCTTTGCCCGCCGGGCCAGTGCTTTCGGGATTTGACCGCCGATACCGGCTATTTTACCCGCTTTCCGGCATATCTCGGCCACCCGCTTCATTTTATCTTCCATAACTGGCGTGGCCACCATCTCCGTCCCCACGGCTTTAGGGTCAACGCCACCGATATTAAGCGCCAGGTCATAAGGCCCCACGACAGTGCCGGTAATGCCCTCTAGACTCAAAATGTGCGGCAGGTTCCGGATATTTTCCAGGCTTTCCGTCTGCGGAAAGATGACTGTGTTGTTATTAACGTATTCCGTCAAGGAAAGGAAGGGGACCTTAGCAAGATCCTGGCCGTCAATCACGTAGGGACTCAACCCTATCCCTGTCCCCCGGTTTCCGATGGGCGGGAAATAAGCCTTATTGACAATTTGGGCGGCCTCTTCCACGGTATCCACCTGTGGCAGCATCAGACCGTTTACCCCAGCGTCAATATAGCGCCGGAAGTAGGCAGCCTTATCTTCCACCCTGATCATGACCGGCATATCCGTTTTCCGGGAGGTACGGATGTATTCCCAAATGGTCTCTTTATTCACCAGGCTGTGCTCCAGGTCCACCATAAAAAAATCAAACCCGAAATCCCGCAAAGCCCTAACCGTTTTTTCCGGTACGTTACCGGGCCCGATAAGTGTGCCGTATACCTTCTCGCCAGCCTGCATCCTCATCTTCATATTATAGGTCTCATTCAGTACCATGATAACCTCCTAGTCTGCTTTTCACCAAAAATTATCTTCACCCTTTTCCCGGCCCGGGGATAGTTACCTCAAGTCCCCGGTCTAGGTTTTCCGGGCAAATTTCTGTATGGTTCGGGAACCCTTGTCAACCCCGGCCGAAGTCAGGGATACTTCGCCGACATAGAGGTCCCCCTGCGAGTCAACGGCAACGGCGTGGGGCGCATGGAACAGGGCTTTTTCTTTCGTATTACCTTCATTACCCCAGCGCGCCAGCAGCTGGCCGTCAACCGTCCATATGCTCACCTGCAGAGAAAACTCGGATATATACACCGTTTCCTCGTCATCAACAAAGACATCGGTAGGCCGAATGACGTCCGTCCATTCGCTGATGAATTTACCACTGGTGTCAAAAATTTGAACCCGGCTGTTTTCCCGGTCGGTAATCCATACCCGATCCCGTTTGTCTATCCAGATGTTGTGGGGCAGCCGGAACTGGCCCGGGGCACCGCCCGGTTCACCCCATGAGAAAAGCAGTTTACCGTCAGGAGAAAACTTGTGTATCTGCGCGTTACCATAACCGTCGGCAACGTAGATTTCACCAGTGGAATTCAGCGCCACGCCGGTGGGACGATTGAACGGCGGAGCACCCCGCGTTATTCGCCCCAAGCTCTCCCAGAAATCAAAAGTCCGGGTATAGCCGGTGTCCGTCGGCTGACCTCTGGTGCCCAGCGTCATGAGCAGCTCACCCTCGAGAGTAAACTTGGCGACGATGTGGTCTCGGTCATCGGTGCAGTAGATGGAATTGTCCGGACCAATGCAGCTACCGTGGGCGCGGTTAAAAAACCCCTCGCCCCACCCGGTGAGCAGGTTCCCCTCCCGATCGAAGACCATAATCGGGCGCTCGCTCCGGTTAAGAATGTACACCCGGTCCTGCGCATCGATGGAGATACCGCCGACGTCTTTGAAT
>Ga0187827_10006541_pt1 | contig 13292 bp, 11 predicted proteins | sample ETNtaG_39_FD_167969 | JGI IMG/M metagenome (GOLD analysis project Ga0187827, IMG submission 167969) | Marine microbial and viral communities from oxygen minimum zone, Eastern Pacific Ocean - ETNP2014_SV_150_PacBio MetaG (Illumina Assembly) | ecosystem: Environmental > Aquatic > Marine > Hypoxic... | reverse complement strand
GGGCAGGCAGGGAAGATCTCAAAGGAAGAAGTGAATTAAGGGATATGCCGATTTTACGCAGGCTAAAGCCTACGACTACGCGATGCATGCCAACATAATTTCTCACACACCCGCTAAACAACACATCGGGCAAGAATCCTCCAGTGAAATGAAGTACATGTTTCACGTAGTAAACGCTAAGAACGAAAAGGAAGAGACTTCATTATTCTAATTTATTTTGATATTATGGACATGCTGCGGAGACAGCTCCGCCCTTTCAGTTACATTTCAACTGTTTAGATTTTGTAGTATAACTAAAGAACAACGGCCCCCCTACTGAACAGAATAAACCCGGGCATGCTGCCTTATTTTTAAACACAAATCAACACGTCGCCAGACGTACGTTGAGTTAGCATTAACCCTGTCCAGCAATCCACTTAAGATTTGTTCAACAGTTGAACATCATAGAAGCACTATTACTCAAAGTCAATGGAAAAATAATGATTGAGAAGGCCTTTGGATCATAAGAATACTAGACTGGATTACAGGATATAAGGGATTGATTATGTCAACGGGGCAAAAAATGAAAGCAAGCAGTAAACAGTAGCAGATACTGTCTTATTGAAAGTTGTTCCAATATCTCCTTAGTTGCATTGAGCCGATACCAGCTAATACAATTAGGGGAGGTATACACGGCAGCCGATATCTCCAGTCATAGTCTAAAGTTGTTATTGAGTGAAACAGAGCAAAAATTAAAACAAACATTGCAGACAGAAATGCCAAATTCCATTCTTCAGGGGAAAGTTTACTCTTTCTTCTGAATATCTCATACAAAGTGATAAGGGACAATCCATATGTGGGCAGAAAAAAAAGGTGATTAAATATCTTATGCTTAAGGCTATAGTCCCTTGTAAAAACTGCAAAGAAATGTAAGAATTTATCAGCAATAATTAATACATAATCTACTACTGAAACAGGCATCTTATGATATGTATATGGACGATTTTTTACGACGACCCCTCTCATCTCTCCTTCACAAAAAGGACTTCCAGGTTCGCATATAAAATACCTGGAATCAAATCCGACTTTTAAAAGCATATTAGAGAGATAGGAAGATGAGTCCCTAATGGATGCTGCAAAATAAAATATAAGCACAATGATACCAAGACAACTAATTAATGTAAACTTTCTGATAAATTTGCTTCTCTTTATTGGGTCAGAAATATCAAATGTTAAAAATACAAAAAGGGCGATGATATAAAAACTGAGAAGAGGAAAAAATGCAGGCCTTATATATACAGATAAATAAAGTATAAAAAACGTTACGCCCCAATACAACAAAGCACGCTGTTCTTTTTTTTCAGAAAAAGATATGAAAGTTAAAGATATCACAAGAAATGAAGAGAACATAAAGGTAGTATCTGTTAATACAAAAGATAACCATAGAACAATTTCATAAGAAAACAAATAAAGGATTGCTACTGTAATAATTGAAATATAATGCCGGGAGACTCTTTTAATTAATAAAACCAACAAAAGCACTGTCAGTATACCACAAAACAAATTAAACCCAAGGATACCGTATGCAGCATTTTCCCCCAGAATTATTTTAAAAAAAGCGACTATTACAATAAAGCCACTATAACTTTTTATAGGATTTATTAGTGTTGTATATTCTATTTCTAGATTCAAAAGATTATCAGCTTTTTCCAAATAACCGGATGAATCCGATCCCACACCAGTGTGGAGTAAATATAAACCATGAAATAAAAGAATTGTGAGAAGAAGAGTGATTATTAATAGCTTATCATTTAAAAGTCTAGACAATGTCTGCATTATGTAATAACAGCCTCCCTAATTTCAAAATATCAATGTAGATTCCTTTATACACAGACTTAGCTTGTACTACTTCATGCATATTATGCTTCATGACAAGAAACTGCCAGATAAGCGTTGGGAAACGATTCACAGAAACTTGTTATTGTTAAGTAAGCAAAAGAAGATTTGAACAAAAATCCTCAACTAATTCCTCACATTTGAAAATCTCAACACTTTCCAACAAAAGTTCTTCATGTGCGCTACTTAGAGCATGAATATCGGCGCTAGCAAATGATATAGACTCATCATGGCGAAAAAAAAACACCGATGGAGCATCAACAAAAATGACTTTTTTCAATACTCCAGCCCTTATCACAAGAAGGTTATCCGAACAAGGACCAAAACTGTCACCGAGTTTTTTTATTCCACCCACCTTAATATTTCAAATGCTTCGGCATGGCCACAATTTGCCATTTTACCACGAATAGCCGCAACATTCCTGAGATCTTCCACACTTCGGAATGACCTTACCTGTGACTTGTATAATTGATATGCACGAAGTTTACGCTCTATATTAATCTCTACAAAATAATTGGGTTTACAATCTCGATAATTCCATAGCACATCATGTACTGCTTCATATACCAAAACTTTGTTTACAAAATGATTTTCATCATGTTGTCTTAAAGCAATAAAAGAAGCATCAAAAACCGTTCTATGGTCTTGGTTAAAGCCGGGTTGAGGCAAAAAAATAAATTCGGGTTTTAATTTATTTATTAAATCTTCAATCGATGTGATTAGTTCCTGCTCCCGATAATAGTTTACCCTAGTTTCTAAATTGTATTCGTATTTGAACCCCAAGAAGGTTGAAACCTGTTCTATCTCCTCAAATATTTCATCTAAAGGAATTCTATGTTCAGGATCAGGCTTTACAAGACTTTCATCTAATCCGCAATAATATACAAAGCAATGGTGGTCCAGAATTCCTCCACACCCAAGTACCTCATCATCAGCGTGTGGAGATATTATTAGTTTATTGAAGGTTTTATTCATTATTTAGTTTCAATAAATCTCAATCTATTTCAAACGTTGTTTGATAATTGACAAAATATATTCACAATCCTCTGATGAAACCCACCAACCACAAGGAATAGATAAATGCTTATTAGAAAATTCATCTACTCCGGGCAATGAACACCGCTTTGAATTAAAACAAGTGTATATATCGTTACGAAGATGAACTTTTGATGCGTATATATCATTTTCCCTCAAGTATTTTAGTAGGTTGTCTCGTTGATTCACTAATAATGTATATACCCAATAAGATGGTGAAGCATTTTTCCTTTGTTTGATCCTCTGACTATGGTCCACACCAGTGCTGAGGATTTCAGCATTCAATTTTTGTTGTTTCAAAAGTTTATCAAAAGAATTCATTGCCTCAGATCCTACATAACCGTTTACCTCGTTTATGGTTGCATCATAACCAGGCATTAATATATTACACTTATCAGATACCTCTCCTTGCTCATCCCTAAATATCTTTCTGTTGATCCCATGATCCCTCATTAAAAACGCTTTATCAAATAATTCTTGTGAATTGAATGAAATAGCTCCCCCAGAAATTGACGTAGGTAATCTTACCGTGTCAAAAGAAAAACATGTTATATCACTTCCATTATTTCCAACCTTTTTACTTCTATATTCAGATCCAAAACCCTGAAAAGCATCTTCAACAACTATAATACCAAATTCGTCAGCCAACTTGTTAATTTCATCAATATATCCTGGGTAACCACACCAGTGATAATGTAATATGGCTTTGGTTCGTTTTGTTATTCTTTTTTTTACATCATACGGATCAAGTGTTCCTGTGCTAGGATCAATATCTGCCCAAATGACTTTACCTCCACACGTTAGTATTGGCTGGGTCGAACCCAAACAACACATTGGAGAAGCAATAACTTCATCCCCTGGATCTAGGTGAATTAAATTAAAAGCTATTTGCAACGAATAGTGGTGATTACTCGTCACTAGTAAATACGGATTTTCAATATAATCTCCAATCTTTTGCTCAAATTGCCGAGCATATTTTCCATATGATAGCATTCCTGAGTATAAAATAGTACTAAAGTTGTCCAGTAAGTCTGCAGGCATGAATATTTTGTAAAGCGGGATCATTTTCTTTTTACCACCCCTTTTTAATAACATCTACAATATATTCCCGCTCTTGCGGACCAACCCACCAACCACACGGTATATGTATCATTTTACTGTAAAATTTATCCACATTTGGGAGATGTGTTTTCGATGTACTAAAAATTGAATGTAGATCATTTCGTTTGTGCATCACTGAAGTTTGAATTCCAAATTCATCAAGTTTTTTTATGAATTCTTTGCGTGAATCAACTTTCATTGTATATAACCAATATGAAGGTTCGCTCCCTTTGTAATAATTACACAATTCCACACCACTAATGTTTTTCAAAGCATTATCATAATATTTGCCGTTTGATATATATTTGCTGATGACTTTTTCAATAAATTGTAATTGTACAATACCGACGGTTGCATTGATATTATTCATATGATATTTATAGCCTATTACCCTTATATCATTTTTATCTCTAGAAATTTTTTTATCGATTCCGAACCATCTTATTAAACGCGCCTTTTCATAATCTGTAATATTTTCAACAGTTAACATTCCACCATCGACTGTAGTCATGTGCTTTATTGCTTGAAAAGAAAAAATAACGTAAGGAGAATGATTTCCAATCTTTTTATTTTTATATCTTGCCCCAAAAGCATGGGCAGCATCTTCAATTATGGGTATTGAATATACTTCCGAAATTTCTTGAAGTCTTGTAATATTTGCAGGAATACCAGCATAATGAACGACCATAATAGCTTTCGTCTTATTTGTTATTTTCTTTCTAATAGATTCTGGTGAGATATTGCCTGTATTATAATCAACATCCGCCCATACAATTTTTGCACCTGTTTGCAAAACGACAACGTTTGTAGGTTCAGCAGTAATAGGTGTACTTATAACTTCATCATTATGGTTTACACCTGAAAGAATCAAAGCTAAATGCAATGATGCGGTTCCAGAATTAGTCGATACAGCAAACTTATTTCCAATGTACATAGAAAATTGTTTTTCAAATTCTTTTACCTTTTCACCTTCAGTTATATAGCCACTATAAATTATCTTTTCTAACTCAGGCAATAGCACCTCTTTGGGGGGCAAATTAGGTCTTACCAAAGGGATCATATCTTTGAAATATTTCATATTCATAAATTTTCCATATACATATAACCTATTTGTTCTATCTCTATATCTGAGTGTTTGATTAATTCTCTAATGTCAGAATCATTATGTAACAACTGCCCATCTGAACTGTATTCTTCCTTTAAATCATTATAAACATTTTTATTCAACCAAGAATTTACCTTAAAATAATCTCCAATGTCCGCAGTTCCCTCAAGTTCTATACTGCTCTCCGCTAAGAAACACCGTGTAAATTAGGAGTAAATTTCCTAAAATACACAGCAGAAAGGTGGCATTATGAAATTTCGTAAATGGGATCCAAAAACCATAATCACCACAACTAAATGTATACTCGATTTTGAACAGTTCGAAAATGAGTCTTTGAAACTTGTTACTGTTAAGTAAGCAAAAATATTTATTGCCAACCAAATTTTGCGCCTAACTATTTGATCCAGTTAGACAAATCTCTATTAATCAATTTTGCAAGCTTATTGATATCTTTCTCATATATATCAATCAATTGCCTCCTCGTTTTATCACTCATTTCTGTTTTATTTAAGTTATATTTAGAAATTATATCTACAATTGCATCTTTAAAACAATTTGGGAAAAAACTCAATATCAATCTTTTAGCAAAACCCTTACTCTTTATTTGTTTCTCTACTATTTTTATTTTTGGCACTCCAGATATGCTATGCCTTATATTAGTGTTGATGGCATAATCCTCATCAACACCCAGAAAGCCCAATATATCCTTAACCAAATTATCTGGACTATCACGTAAATCTTCATATAAATAAATTCTAACATTATTAAAGTTTTCTCTATAATCTTTTACTTGTTTATAATAAAAACCACGATCAACATAAAAATAATCATAAGAATAATTTTGTTCCATTCTTGTTTTTTCAGCTTTTATGGCCTCTTCAAAAGATAAATTTTCCTTCTTCAATTTAACAATCAACATATATTGTGAAAAAGCTCTTTCAATTGGATTTCTTAAAATTATTATAATTTTCAAGTCCTCATAAGATGTGATATATTTTTTTATGTTTCGTATTGATGTTTTATGTGAATAAAGATAAACTGTCGATGCTTCCCCTTTTATTTTAAATTTGGAACTCCCATTAAATAATTTTAAATAGTCTACATAGTTATCAATTAAATATTCTTTATCATCGCTGATATTTGTTTCTTCTCCATTAAAAGCAAAAAAACATGGTTCTTTTATTTTGCTCATAAATATCTCAGGGTGCTGATTTAAATATTTATCTAGTGATGTTGTTCCTGACCTTGCCGCACCAACAATAAGGAGATTGGGTAATATGGTTTTTGTATTCATTTATACATTCTTGCTTTACAGTTTCAAATATTGATAAACAAAAATGAAGACTACTATACAAATTTGCACAATCAGTTAATTATAATTTATTTTACATTTAAGCGCTTAAATTTTTCCATAATTAACATAATTATATGCTCCCATATGAACAGGAGATACTTTATCAAATTACCCCATCGTAGTTTCCCTGAACGAATTACAACCCTTTTGAGGTAAAATACAAAATAATCAATAGCACACCATTTGAGAAGCAAAAAAAGATTTGAACAGAAATCCTCAACCAATTCCTCACTCTTGAAAATATCAACACTTTCTAACATTAGTTCTTCATGTGCGCTACTTAGAGCATGAATATCGCTGCTAGCAAATGATATAGACTCATCATGGCGACGAAAAAACACCAATGGAGCATCGACAATAATGACTTTTTCCAATACTCCAGCCCTTATCGCAAGAAGGTTATCCGAACAAGGACCAAAACCGTCACCGAGTTTTTTTATTCCACCAATCCTTTGAAGATAATTCTTTTCAAAAAAAGCATAGGAGCCAAGCAATTTAATTGATCTACTAAGATAGCGCTGAAGAAACTCTTTCCCTGCTAAGAGTTGGATTTTTGTATCATTAATCTCGGTAGTTTCTAAATAAGAATTGTCCTTTGTAAACGAGGTAAAAACGCAAGAAGTAGAACCAAATTTTTTCAATGATCTAAAAACTGTTTCAAAAAAGATTGGAGAATACATATCATCATCGGCAGTCCAGGTAAAATATTTCCCTTGGCTCACTGAAAGTATCTTATTCATATTTCCAAATTCACCTAGATTCCGTGGGTAGTTTACAAACTTAATTCTATTATCATTTATTCCAAACATATCTGTTGATAACTTTTCTTCTGTGTAATCATTTCCAACAATCACCTCATAATCAGTAAACGTCTGCGCAAGTATAGAGCCAAGGCATTCTTTTAGCATCTCATTACTATTATATGTAGTTACGCCGATCGAAAAGAATGGTTCAACGATTTCATTCTCTATATTCTCTGGTTTCATTGCAATACTTTACAGCTTGTATGATTAACGTTCTCTTTTAAGCTTATCCGGATACTTAAACTCACTATAACCTGTGAACATTTTTTAATAAATATATCGTTTCTTTTATACCTTTTTTGATATCATCCCTGCAGATAAAACCTTTACTTTTAAAGAGCTTACTTAATTAATGGCAAGATAACTGGTTCATGATCTCGGAATCAACAAGATCTCACCTGATACCTTGAAAATACAATCCTTTAAACTGTGTTTTAACAATACACTACGCTCACCACAAATTTCGACAGTTGTTTCTCAAACTCAGCTACCTTTGGGCCTTCAGCATAGAACCCACTATCAAGTGTTTCATCAAGATATTTAGTGTGGGACATTTTACGAACTCGAAAAAGACTGATTTGTCTTTTCTTTTTCAACATCTCCAATTGAAATGATTTATATTAAGAATAGTTGTAAATAGATCATTAATACCTTAGATTCATTCCTTTCTGTACCTCATAGAATATCTCTTCACCCTTAGCACCCAATCTATCTACAATGCATTCATAATACTTCCCCATAGACAAAGCTCGTGAAGTCCTATCATCATAATCAATATCAATTAATGCTCTTATCCATCTTTCATCAATATTATATTTCACAAAAAAGGTTGATAATTTACATATATTCTTTAATCTTTTTACTTCCTGTGGAGGAAAGTTAATACTTGGAATGCCTGTATTCGTATCCCCACTACTATAAGGGTTAAGAGACAAGTTGTTTTTTTCACATAACTTACTTAATTCAGTCCCAGGATATACCATCAAAGGATAAACAGAACAAATACTTCCCGGTCCAATACGCTGTATACCCTTTAAAGTTTCAATCGCATCTTCAACAGGATCATCAATAGGCAAACCGACTATTCCCTGTAGATTAACCAAGAATCCAAATGATACAAGCCTATCATATGCTGCTTTCATTTTTTTTTCGTTGTCCCATCCTCTATTAAACAACTTGAGAGACTCTGGACGAATAGCCTGTACACCCATACCAACTACATAAACAATCCTCTTGAGCGTAGAAAGAAGTTTGTCTGATACCTTCAAAACACTTGCTGAAGCTGATGAAACATACATTGGAAGACCTATCTCTTTCTCCCACACATCAACAAATTCAGGCAGCCACAGTTCATAATCCGCACCAGTGAATATATCATCATCTACCCATTCAATTTCAGCTGTTTTACCTAATCTTACGATGTCTTTTGCTTCATCAATGACAGTCTTTATCGGCCTTCTTGAAAGAAAATAGTTTCGAGCAGACTCACTACCATATGTCTTTCTCCTTTGGCTGGAAGATGAACTGCAATAAGAACAATTCCATGGACATCCGGACATGGAAAGCATAAACTTCCTATAACGGTTCCTTAGTCTGGGAATGTCTCTGTAGTACTCATCTCTTGCAGGTGTAGGCATGTCATCCGGAGTAGTAGGCATACTCTTTATTGTTCCTTTATATCCTGACAGTATTTCTCCAATTGTACCCCTAACTGGACCAACGACAACGACATCTATCATTTCATGTTCAATAATCTTAGGGCATGCAATAGCATGATGCCCTCCATAAGCTGAAATAATATTTGGTTTTTCATTTTTCAATTCCTGAAGAATCTTTAATGAATCACTATAAAAAGTAGTTAAAGGAGAAAAGAATAAATAATCAGGCCCCCATTTTATAATCTTGCTAGTTATACCGGATTCTTCCGCGTCGAAGAAATGAATCTCCTGATTAAATAGTAGTAGCTCTCCACCTGCAAAAAGAAGTCCATAATTTTCTTCATTTCCGAAATGAATTAATGCTATTTTCATATTTTCATCCTCAATCTAACATAATTGAATATATACAATTTTGTCTTTATAGCTAAAGTCCCTGCATTACAACATATCTCCAACAATAAAACTCGCTCATTTGTTGCACTTCCTCATTGAACTGGGGAACTAATACTTCACCAGGTTCTGGTATAAATGTATGAAGTGGCTCTGTACCCTGCATAAGTTTTTCTATCCAGTCTGCATAGTGATCAAGCTCTACCGTTCCATATCAATTTAATCCTTGAGCCAGCCAAGCTCATAAAATTTCTTCTTCAACTCATTTGCGGTGAATTTATGACCATTGGGGTTAAAATGTACCTCACCATTCCTTGGATAATACCTACCTTCCGGATGGCTCCTCATTAACGATAACAAATTGAGATATTCAATATTCTTTTGCTCCAAAACAGGTTCCAATTCTTCAAAGTAATCACGTTGAATCTTGAACTTACCAGAGCCCAATACTTTCTTAAGAAACACTTCTGGTTCAACCTGAAAGTTGACAGGAATCATAAGCAAAATAAACTTTGCTCCATTATTGTTAGCTACTTCTCTCATTCCATTAACAAGCTTTAAAAATAGCTCGTCTTTGCCTTGATGTTTTTTTGAAAGGGATGGTTTCAATATCAGATCAAATGGGGTATCACCCCAACCTTTATTTCTCACATGGATACCAGTACTAACTCTATATAGTTTTTGCATAGAACGATTAACTAGTATGATAAAATGACTTTCGCGAAAAAAAGGAATTCTGTATACAAAATCATAACCCACAGTTTTTGCATCTTTCAACTTTGAACGTATTCGCCCAAACTTATCAATATATATATTTGGATTAACAATTCTTGCTGGTAAACCATGCCTATCTAACTCAACCCAGGCAGAAGAGTTAATATCGGTTATGTCGTTGCCAATAAAGAAACCATATATGATGAAATCTGGCCTAAATTCAATGCCTCGATTAACAAGCCAAGCATAGTGTTCATCTGGACCCCATCCATCTGCATACCCTGCATTAAGAACTTCAATATTTGATAATCCTTCCTGCTTATATAATGTTTCAAGAAAGGCAGGATATACTTCTCTATCTTCACAAAATACGCCAAAAGAATATGAATCCCCCAAAACTAGGATTCTTTTTACACCATTAGGTTTTCTAAAACTAATCTCCCTTCCTCGGAGCCCCAGTGAGTTGGTGCTAATACTAACCATCTTGCCAGGAAATTCCATTGAAGGAGATTTCGCTTCGTAGTTTGGTTTAAGTGTAAAAGGAATAAAATCCCCTTCTTTATATTGTTCACCTGTTAACAGTAATAAACTAGAATAAGTTTTCTGAGGCATCAAAACTCTAATTGCCAACTCAGAAACGATAAGCATAATAAACAAAGTAACAAATAGAGCTATTAGAGAGAGCTTCTTACTCTTCACCATTCTTAGTGTTCCTTTAATTGTGCAAATGTTATCGTATAGCTTTTGTTACAAATAGACCTTTTTACAAGATTTTTGCCTTATTAGTTTTTCCCACAAAAATCTATCCTCGATTCTTCCATGTTTGGCCGTTAACTTGTTAATAGGACCCATTAGGGTTAGCCCCTCAGCAATCCCCCCTGGGCATAAGATCAAAATGCTAATTTACAAATTCTTCTATCTTTGATTCCAGTTGTCAGGAATTAAAGCCCTCTGTGGTCTGTGACGTGCTGCTCCAGAAAAACTATTGAGACGGGACTATAACATCAATATCCTGAAAGTATGTGCCCAAAATCAGCTTTTAAGATATTACTATCAATAAAATTAACATTTTCTGGAAGACTAAAGAGGGAAGTGTATAGCTGGAAAGATATATTATCTATCATAAGTACTTCATCGAATTCACCAGAGAACAAGCTATGAATGAACCTTGAGCCTATGTTCCCTAAAGCACCAGTGATTAATATTCTTGATCATGAGTATTTATTAAAATAGATAAGATTTTGGTAATTATTATTTACAAATATTACTTTTCCACACTTTAATAAAGTATTTGATAATCCTTTTATAATCACGCCTTTTATCATCCTGTTTCTCTGCTAAAAAGTAAATTACAAGAGTCCACAACTCTATATTGTTCCGGAAAATTATTAAAATGAATAAGTGGTTGGTAATTAACAGATTTATAGATTAAGTTAAAATCATGAGCTCCAAAAAGCTGGATGATTTCCTTCAATTCAAAGATCCAATATGCCATCCTTCTGCCTTTCATGTTAGTCTGAGCAGTTGCATATCGTATATTCCCCATAAAGTTATCAGTTAGAAAAATATACTTTGGTGATTTGCCAAATACCTCTTTTAATAATTTTTCATAATTATTTATGTACTGAAGAACGCTGCCTAAATAAATAATGTCGATATCTTCTATACCTTCAATATTGTTAACGAACCTAATGTTAGAATCCTGTGAGAAAATCTCCTTGCCTAAATCCATTTTCTCTTTAAGGTCATAAACATAGTATTTAACATTGGAAACATCAATTGAACTTATGCAATCAATATAAGAGGTCCCCATACCTCCTCCATAATCTAACACGCTTACCTCTCTTTTATTTTTTTGTAATGAAATAATTAATGGTAACAAATTTAATATCTGAGATCTAGGATGTGCATCCGGTAATATTTTTCTTGATTTACAGCTTCTGAGCTCTTTAACAGTTTCATTATATATGTTATTTAACGATTCTGGGCTATCATAAGATGTCAAATCAGGAATATCATTGAAATTATCATAAATACCATTAAAAACTTGACGATACTTAAAATAAATAGGAGGCAAAAACAATTTCACTATTTTCTTGACAATGTCAATCATTAAAAGTTTTTGATGATATTAACTATGTATTGAATTTCATTTTCTGAAATCTCATGATAAATTGGCATAAATAATATCCCCTTAGCTGCTTTCCCAATCTCTGTTAATTTTATTTAATATTTTTACCTCAGGTACGTAAGTTATCCATCTCCCACCCTGTCTCATATATTCTTGCTCTTTTGCCATGATTTCCTTGGAATGATTGCATGCAAAAAGTAGAGTATGCATCTTTATTCATACAATGGCTAATATATGGCTGTCAATCCAAATAATTTATATACGAATATAACCATTGCTAAACTGGCTAAAGACAAGCTGACCAAAGTTGATAAAGCCGCCCCATTTATTCCATACACTGGCACTAAAACAATATTTAAAATAATATTTATGGTTGTTGCACTTAAGATTATATAAAGAAGGAGTTTATGCTTTCCAGTCATTTGCAAAAGTTGTCCTGCTGATCCGGATATTGAAGATAAGAAATACCCAAAAGATAGTATCAGTAAAGCATAAACTCCATCTTTAAACACACTTCCAAATATCCCAAGGATGAAAGATGGAAAAAGAAAAATAGTCAATAAAACAGGAATGGATGTCCAAAAAACCATTTTTGTTGATATTCGAAATACTCTTTTTAGCTCTTTTGTGTCACCTAAGCTATGAAGACTTGCAAATTTTGGCACTGTAATGCTAAAGATTGCAGGCAACGTAAAACTAGTTAAAACAGCAACTCTAAATACCACGTTATAAATTCCAACCTCGCCTTCTGTCCTGAATATCCCAAGAATTATAGTATCCGTCCAAGCCATCAACAGTAGAGAGGATTTAGATAGTAGCATAGGCACAGAAACGCTTAAAATAGTTTTGTATTCTAAAGAGTCATTATATGATGAGCGAGATAGCCCGGACTTTTTCATCCAAACAATCCAACACAGTATAGACATCAACACGATGCTTAACATATAAACAACAATAGGTGAATAATATTCTTTTACATAAAATATCAATATACTAAAAACAATAGTTCCAACGAGTAACACAGACACCTTATTAAAAAAAACAGACTCCTTTATTTTCTTTATCCCTCGTAAACATTCAGCGTTAATGCTCAACAACACAAGGGGTAAAATACCAAAAGAAATCA
>Ga0187827_10006536_pt1 | contig 13299 bp, 13 predicted proteins | sample ETNtaG_39_FD_167969 | JGI IMG/M metagenome (GOLD analysis project Ga0187827, IMG submission 167969) | Marine microbial and viral communities from oxygen minimum zone, Eastern Pacific Ocean - ETNP2014_SV_150_PacBio MetaG (Illumina Assembly) | ecosystem: Environmental > Aquatic > Marine > Hypoxic... | reverse complement strand
TGCATATATATTAAACTTTCAGTGAAATACATGGTTTTTCAAGAATAGTGATGAAAAATAATACTTCAAAAGTTTTGAGCTAAACAAATACTAATTATTTTATCAAGGTGAACGGAATATTGTCCCCTGGCATATTGCTCATATCACTTCCTCCACCGCTTGCAATGCTTTTGTACCATTCCAGTAGTTCCCCATAAAGGACATCTGTTTTTGCCAGTTCCCATACCCAGAGTGCCTGTTTTAAAAAATATACTGCATCAGGTCCCCCTGTTTCATTGATATAATCGATTCGAATATAACCCTTTCCACCCATTGGTTTATATCCAATTTTTTGCCTCGAAATATTTTGAATGTTTTGCACTCTTACATGTACTTTTTTCCCATAGAAAATAAGAGCTCTGTTCGTTAATACAATTCTTCCTCTGTCCTTGTAAATAAGAACTCTCCAGAATTTCCCCGCTCTTTCCTTTGTTTCATACATTATTCCGGGTATGGTCTTGATCTCAAACTCAGTACCATCTGAAATAAGCTCCATATATCTACCTCATAGAAGAAGGATGTCGAATCTATTAACACTTTGTCATAAAATCGAATATTTGGTTGCAATCAAACAATCTGATTCTATGTATGCAGACCGGAGCCCTTATTCCATAACATTAATCTCCACATCAGCCGCCGGATCGTATTTCTCCACCAGGGTAAGCTGATCGTTGTTCTGCCCGCCAAATACATATATTATATCATCAACAACGGTACAGGTTATATGCGACCGGGGAGTGGACATTGGCGAGCGTTGGGTCCAGTAGGTTTCAGGAGATGACAGGTCGTATGATTCCACGACATCCTTGTAACCGGCATCCGTATGACCCCCGATAGCGAATATTTCGCCTTCTGCCGAGGCCGCCGTGGGAAAGCTGCGGGCCTCATTGAGCCAACCTTCTTCTTCTATGACGTCCGTTCCTGCGTGATATCGAAGCGTCTGCTTGGGATCAATGTCCCCGTTGTATCCGCCGATAACGAAGACGTATGAATCCACGGCGGCAAGGGCGAAGGCGGTCCTTTCCAGATCGCTGGGCAAAGTCCCCATGAGCTCCCACTTGTCCTCCGCAGGAGTGTAGATCTGGACCTCGATATTGGGGTCATACCACTTTGAGCTGGTATCGCCCATCAGCACGATCTGATCCCCCACGGCAACGCATCTCACGTAATCATACTCCCTTGGCATGTCCCCTGCGGCGGTCCAGCTGTCCATTGAAGGGTCGTAGACGTCCACCCGCTTCCCGTCGCTTCCGAAAACGTAAATCTTGTCATTCACAGCCGCACTGGAGGTCTCGTATCTGAGTAGAGGCATGGGGCTCTTTTCAGACCAGGTGTCGGTGGCGGGATCGTAGGCATCCACCCGTGTCTCGCCTCCACCAACGAGATATATTATATCATTCACCGCTGAAGCGGATCCTTTATTCCTGGATACCGGCATGTCGCTCTTGCGGACCCACGGGGGCAGTTTGGGCGCAAAACCGTCATCCGCAGTAAGGGTTGTATCCACCAGTCCAACTATCCTCTTAGTTGAGAATGACGTGTAAAATCCGCCGCCGTCGCTAGAATACGAATAATAGTAATAATAGCCGATAGGCCCCAGACTTCCCTTGTAGTACTCGTTCTCATTGTAAGTGATGTCGTCGTCTCCAGTGTCGATTGTCTCCCCGGTCTCCGGTATATATACTGTTCCGCTGCTGCTATCCGACCTCCCAACCGAGTATGCCGAGGTCTCTATGTATTCGTTGCTGATCTGCCCCGATTTTGCCGTGATCTCCGTATCATCAGGGAACGAGGTGAAGAACCCGCCTCCGGTCCATTTCCCGGTCATGCCGTCGAAAATGACCTGAAGTGTGAGTCCGTCAGATGAACTAAGAAGCTGATTTCCGTTCACGGCAAGGTGAGTCCATGCCGGAGCAAAATTGAAATCCTCGTCAGTGCTGTCCCCCGATGTGCTAACAACAAAAGCATTAACTCCTTCGATGTCTACAGTAGCTCCCAGTTCGACCTTGAAATCACCGATAAAGGTATCCGTGCTGGGATCATTTCCCTGAACCCAGGAATAGTCCTCCGTCTTCCAATAATAATTCCAGAACGTACCGGTCTCAAGATTGAAATTAAAGCCGGATATCTGCGGGTCTTTGGGCGTATCATCATCGTCACCGCTGCCGTCATCATCGCTAATATTACCGTCATTATCATCTTCGTCATCGGGAACATTATTGTCGTCCTTATTATCAGGTTCATCCGTGCAGCCGATGAAAAGGGTGGCTGCAAGAAAGATAGATATTATGATCAAGCTCCTCCAGATCTTTCTCATGGTATCACGCAGGTATGAATAAAATTTGGGTTATTTGATATTTTTGATTGATATTCAAAAAAAACGGGGATCCCCCCCTCGTCTGAAATAACAATCACTACCGGGGACCTCCGAAACTATCCTTTGACCATTGGAAACAATATTAAAATATCATCGTTTCCTTAACGAACGTGATGTTCGACGCTTATATTTTCGATCTGGACGGAACCCTCATAGATATCAAGGACATTAGCTGGTTTCGCAAGTTTCAGAGACGCGTTTACGAGGAATTCGGAGTATTTTTACCCCCTGACGACGATCTATACACTGCTCTCAAGCTGCCCAATAGTGAATCAAATCACTATCTCCTCGGACTGGGTATACAAGAGCCCCGCGACTATTGGCAGAGACTTGAGGAGGAGGATTACAAGGTGCGGGAACGACTGCTGGCAGAAGGATTCCTGAAGGCCTATCCTGACGTGGCCGCCCTGGACCGGCTCAAAGGAAAGATCGGAATGGTAAGTAACACTCCCGAATCGGTGGCGAGACTCGAGCTGCGCAGAACAGGCCTCATACATCATTTCGATTTATTATATACGACCCAGTACAACGAGGAGCATTCGAAACCGCATCCGAACGGTATAAACATGGTCCTGGGAAAAATGGGTGTTTCACCAGACAAGGCTTTGATGGTCGGTGACAGCGAATTGGACGTCATGGCGGGTCAGGCCGCTGGAGTGCACACCGCGCATCTTATCCGTAGCCATTTTCACAATTATGACAAGACCACTCCCACATTCTTTATCAATTCATTGGATGAGCTTCCCGCACTAAAACCTCCGAAGGAATGATTATTATGGCACCCAATGGTCCTAAACGTTTGGAAGGATCAGTTGCATCACTACTGAGAAGGGCCCGGTTATTGATGCTAATGTCCCTTTTCTGGTCAGTGATATTCATAGTTTTTCTGCTGGTTCTGGGGAGTAGACTGGGCGGCCTGGGTACTGAAGTGAACATATCCGGTGAGGTGATGGACGGACAGGGCAATCCGGTCCCACATGCTAAAATTATCATTGCCGGTATCACCGAGAACATAACTACGAATAAAACGGGCTTCTTTTCCGTCCATAATGTTGAGACCGGGGATACCACGCTGGAGCTAAGATATAATGGATCTCTGCGGCAAGTGCATCTTCTCACCACGTATAATATCTTCAATGAACAGGATCGGACATATCATCTCGAGTTCGTTATTGAGAACGGGACGGGCGTCGTAGAATCAGGAGGCCTCTCGTCGTCCCGAATGAAGAATTATTGTACCGGATTCACGCTGTTTTTTTCGGTAACGACCATCTCACAGGTACTGGCTATTCTTGCATTGAGAAACGGGAGGAACCGTCACGCGAAGATTATGTGTGTGATCGGGATGCTTTCATTCGGTTTTGGTCTTTCGACTCTGCTTTTAGGTAATGCACTAATAAATATACATAAGGCAGACACCAATATTCGAATGGCCAAAGAGCTAGCCAGCAAAAACGTTGAACAGAATTAGCCAAAAATTGGGATTTATGCCAATCCCGATTGGATGTTCAAGATAGGGTGGTATCCCCCAGGTGAATAAATGCAGACTGTGGGCTATCTCTAAAATTATTTTCAGGCGAAAATGGAATATAATATTATGAATAATATAAAAGCATTATATATGCTTAGGAGAACTCGGCTCATGCTTCGTAAAATTTCTTTCCCGGTTGTATTCATTATTATCATAAACATGTTAATCTCAATCCCAATTTCATCATATGAAGGTACGGATAGTCCTTCCAACGTCGGATACCCATTATCACTGACTGACGAAAAATCGAGTCCTTCCCGTGCCTCAGCGGAAGAGTACTTCTTCGATGATCTCTCGTTTGAATCGGGTATTTCCATCAAAGAAAATATCAGCATAGAAAGTGGACAGGCTCAACTGGAAGACAATACGATGGTTCCGAGGAATCACACTTCGGGTCTTTGGCATTTTAACAATGGTACATGGAATACAGCTATAGATTCCAGTGAACACGGAAATGACGGGACGATATACGGAGGTGTGATAACAGGTGGACTTATGGGCAATTCGCTAGAACTGGATGGTGTGAACGATTATGTCGGAGTCCCATTTGATAACAGCTTGAATTTTGGCTCATCTAGCTTCGGTATTACCGGGTGGTTCAGGAGTCCGGGACCGTATCCCGGCGGGAGTATATCCGTCAGAGTTATCGAAGGCGATGACGATGCAGAGGAGTATTCCATGGGCCCACCTGGAAGAATGGACCTTGACTCCTCCGACCTGGAGATAGTCAACAACGATGACAAAGGGGATCAGTATGTGGGGATGCGTTTTCAGAATGTGGAGATACCTCTCGGGGCTACCATAAAGAATGCATATATCGAATTCGAATGCGACGAGACGGAATCACAGGCGACCGATCTTAGTTTCTACTGCGAGGATACGGATGATGCTACGCTCTTCTTGAGTGATAGGTTCGATATTTCAAGCCGCCCAAAGACGTCGAATTCCGCGCAATGGAACAACGTCCCTCCCTGGAATCAAGTTGACGGCAAATATCAAACTAGCAACCTGTCGCCCATCATTCAGGAGATCGTGGACCGTAACGGGTGGTCCTTCGGAAACTCTATTGTTGTGATCGTGGAAGGCAGCGGTGTCAGGGTCGCGGAAGCCTATGACGGGGAACCCTCTAATGCCCCTCTTCTGGTGGTTGATTTCGTCTTGGAACAGTATATCGTATCCCGCTATGACTCCGACCAGGGATTCAAAGTCTGGCTAACTGTCAACGGCCACCTATCTTTCGGGATCGACGATGACGGTTTATGGGGTCCCGACGATATCGTCACGTCTGCCGGAACATACCAGGATAATAACTGGCATAATTTTGCGGCAGTAAAGGATTCCGGGAACGGGATTTTCCTCTACGTGGATGGCAAACTGGTGGGATTGGATATGGCCCTCTCAGCCACTGGCACCTTGTCCTCGGACTCTGCCGCACTCAATATTGGTTGCGACGGACCTGTGAAAAGCGATTATTTCAGGGGGAAGATCGATGAGCTGTGTATCACAAACACTCTCCTTACTCCTGGGCAGGCGGCAAATAATGCTGGATTGTATAAACCGGAAGGCAGACTCCGTTCAGTTGAAATAACCCCCCCTGACAGTTTCGTTTGGGATTCCGTCTCGTTCAAGAGAAGTGTACCTGTCGGAACCCATCTGAATATTTCCGTCTTCGATACTGGTACTGGCGAGAAGCTTATGGGGGACGTTTCCGACAATTCATATGGTTCTTTTGATCTAAGTTCGCTGAATCCGGTGGTACATCCATCACTATACTTGGAAGCGCGATTGGGGGATCTCAAACCGAAACACCTGCACTGCAGGAGTGGGCTGCGTACATTCGGGAGCCTGACTCACCCATAGTAATCAAAAATATCGAAACCATCTACATAGAGGAAGATACTCTGTTTGACAATATCGTCGATCTATCGGAATATTTTGAGGACGAGTATTCAGCATTTTCTCCACCCGCTTATGCGGTCCAAAGCAATTCCGAGAGTGGTAACATAAATCTTTCCGTGTCCGATTCGTACCTTGCAGTTGAATATCTCGCCGACAACTGGACCGGGAGCACATCGGTGATAGCAAGCTGTAAGAATATTTTCGGCATTTCCATCATGAGCCCCACTTTCGTTATCCATGTCATTAATGTAAACGATCCTCCATCTTCCTGGCAAGTATCTCCGGCGGATGGGGGAATCCTGGAGTATACAAACGTTAGCCTTTCATGGAATGCTTTTGACATCGACAGTGATCTCAAGGACATTACTTACGACCTGTTCTTCGGTAAGACCGAAAATCCTTCGTTGTACGTCTCAGGTCTCAGTACCCGGAATCATTCCATTTCCGACTTGGATGATGGTTCAACTTATTTCTGGTACGTCGAAGCGAAAGATAATGACTCTTCGGCCGCATCTATGAATGGTGTCTGGAGTTTTGAAATCGATGAATATATCCCAATACCGAGAACAAAACTGCTGTTACCCCAGAATACGGGAGTGATCGATACGAATTCCATCAATCTCGAATGGGAGACCACGAATCCAACGGAAAACAACGTCTCGTACCGTGTATTACTCAACACGACTATGGATAACCTTATCGAGATCGCCGTAACAAATAAGGAAAATTACCTTGTAACGAATCTTGACGTGACTTCGATATACTACTGGACCGTGATCCCGGTGGCCGGGCCGTATGAAGGTGAATGCCTAAGCGGAACATGGTCTTTTTCCGTCAACGACTCGTTTCAGCCCCTGATCGAGTTCGAAATAAGCACGGAAATATCCCGCCTTGATATAGAAAGGGATGTTAATACAACTTTCAATGTTACCGTTCGGAACACCGGCAACGCTCCCATTACGTTATCATTCAATATTGACGGACCGCTGAAAGATTACGCGTATATTCAGGATTCGATAGTTGCAACGATTGGAGTCATAACGAGCATTACCATCACCGTCAATCTTCCGGGAATCGCTGTGGAAGCTGCCATCAATACTGATGATTTACAATTAATAGTAAACGCCGCTTATAATAATATTAGCAAAGAGTTGGTAATTCCCGTAGCGATCATGGGCGAGGGTGCGCCGACAGTTGATGACGATAGCGATGGTGATGGCGCTGAAAATGAGTCGAGCAGTTCAGGCGGTATTTGCTGGTCGATCTGGACGTGGTTTTTTATCATATTGATTAGTCTGCTGCTTATACAAGTATTCTATATTATCAAGAAAAGGCGCAAAAAGGAAGAGGCCCAACCGATACCGGCAGTTGAAGAACCGCGTCCTTATGGTGGAGTTCCTGAAGGGTATGTTCCGTTGTTTATAAATCCACGATACAGCCCTAAGAATTTACAAAAGAAGAACGTGGATGATGGTTATGGGAAGTATGGTGGGTGAGCTTTTTTTTCCAAATTTGTGGAACATCTAAGAGTTTTTTTTTAAAGACACATTCCCACTGTGAAGTTCCGTCGTCCCTAGGGAAAAACTCCCTGGCCAAATGATATCTTTTCTTGAATGAAAGGGGATGTATACAAAAGGAATTTTCATAATCGCTATTTCATAGATTGAAAAAATTTATAAGGATAACTTCAATCCAGATAAAAACGGTAAATTACTTATATGCAATACAGTTGGTGCTCTACGAAGGGAATTAAATGAAAAGGTGAATTAAATGAATGATGATGAATTGAAAATGGGTGTTATTGGCTCATCTAAAAAAGAGAATGAACACAGGGTTCCAATCTTTCCCTCCCATCTATTAGAGTTGGATGGTTCATTACGTAAGCGCATTTATATCGAAGAAGGATACGGCGAGCGATTTGGGGTGCCAGATGAAGAGCTAAAAAAATTGGTAGCCGGTGTTATGACTCGAGAATTACTTTTCGAAAAAAGCGACATTGTTCTGCTCCCCAAGCCCACAAAGGGAGATTTCTCTCATTTCCAGGAAGGGCAAATTCTCTGGGGATGGCCGCATTGCGTTCAAGGCGAACCTATCACACAGGTGGGAATCGATAAAAAGATGACGTTTATAGCATGGGAAGCAATGTATATTTGGAAAAAAGATGAGTTCAAGGATCTACACATCTTTCACAAGAATAATGAAATGGCTGGTTACTGCAGTGTACTTCACGCAATTGGGCTTGCCGGGATGACAGGACATTATGGTCCCGCAAAGCGGGCAGCTGTTATCAGTTTCGGTTCAACGGGGCGAGGCGCCATTCATGCCTTGATGGGGCTTGGATATACTGATATTACATTATTTACACAGAGACCCGAATATTCCGTAATTGCTCCGATACCCTCTGTCAAGCACGGTCGATATATGAGAAAAAGGCCTGAAAGTTCCGAGGTATTGGTCACAAAAGACAATAATACAATTCTCATAACCGAGGAATTGGCGAGCTATGATATTATTGTAAACTGCATTCTCCAGGATACTGATAAACCTTTGATGTTCGTTCGAAACACCGATCTGTGTAAATTAAAACCGGGAGCTCTTATCATCGACGTGAGCTGCGACCTTGGGATGGGGTTTGAGTTTGCGCGACCCACATCCTTTGAAGAACCAAACTTCATGATCGATAAGATAATCTACTATGCGGTGGATCACTCGCCGTCCTACTTGTGGCGTTCCGCCTCTTACGAGATAAGTTCGGCTCTTTTACCCTTTATTGAAACCGTTATGGGCGGTAAGGAAGCCTGGGAAAAAGATCCAACTATTCGAAAAGCCATTGAGATCGAGAACGGACGAATATTAAATCCAAAAATAATAAGTTTTCAAAACCGCACCAATGAATACCCCTATCCCAAACTTTCTTGATTGGCTTATACGTGGTATACTTCAACGAAGTGATGGGGATGGTATTTTTCTTTAGCCTTTCTCAGTCCCTTGATTCCCATGTCCGTTTCCCGATTTATGAATTTGAAATCGTTAACTAAAAACTTCGCAGTTTCCCTGTTGATGGCCTGGTATATACCCTTGTAGGTGAAGTTTGCCTTCTCAAAATGGACCACTGCCGTGTCATTACTCATTTTCTCGAACACTGAAAACGCTTCAACGATGCCATTTATACGAATGATCAGACCCGATAATCCCAGTTCGGTAAAATTTGCGAGAGCTGTCTGGACGGCGATTCTTTCGCTGTTGAGGAGAGGTTCTTCCACGCATCCTTTCTGCAAGCACCATTTAACGAGGAATTCCCTTGCTTCGGCGATGTTTTCCTTGCTTATCTCCTCAGCCGAATATGTATTATGCTTCAAAAAGTAGTTCAGTTGATTTCTTATCTTCAGATATCTCTTTCCAGAAAGCTCAGCAAGGTCCTTGGCAAGATAAACGTAATCGAAATAATCGCGCTGAGGCTGAAATTCCATATTCGGAAATTCCGCCTGCAGCCAATCCTTCATCTCGGGGTCTACCACAGAAAAAGAATTTTCGCCGTTTATTTCCCTGGACAGCCTTATGACCTCCTCCAATGTCGTGCGGTCCTTAGGTCCCATTGGCGGCCTGAAACGGATTTCGCCTTCATGCTCGGTCATGATGATCACGGAATCGTGATTTCGGGCATAGGAATAACGCATGTAATGCTGCCAGCATACCATGGTCGAGAATATATAATCAGAGTGCTCCGGAGGATATCGGGATTGGAATTCCATGAAAAAGGGCCTATCTTCGAAGGTGATCTGCCTGAAATCTTCGGCAGATAACATCAGTTATCACCTGGTTCATACACCATGGGTTGCCCTTCGAACCTTTTGAATCCCATGGGGCTGTAAAAATCCTCCGTGCTTTCCTCGGCAATAAGACCGATCCAGACGAGACCTTGTTTCCTGCAGTGTTCGACCATTTTTTTTAGTATTTTTTTCCCGATCCCTTTTCTCCTATGTTCCGGTAGCACAACGATATCCTGTAAATATGCATCGCTCACACCATCAGATATGATCCTGCCCATTCCCAGGGTTCGTCCCGATTTTTCATCCACCGCAACGGTAAATGCAAAACTCTTTTCAATAAGAGGCAGAATTCCCTTTGGATCGTAATGGTCTTTCCACCATCCGCCGGCTTTGTATAAAGAAACGATATCTTCTGGCGGCCATGATCTTACGAATCGGTATTCAATATTATCACTCTTTTCCTCATCGCACATATGGTCTCCGGTGAGTTTGGGCATTTTATATGTTTATTATGGTGTAATTCCATATTCACTTATGTTGGTGAGAATTCATATACCTCATCCCTTGGTATATTTTCCCATAAGGACAGCTCGTGCCATGGCATGACTTTTGACCAGTTTGTAAAATGTTCGTTTATTATTTGCCCCTAACTTTTTAACTTTCAGTGCATACAACTTGAAAAAGTATCTATGAATACCGGAAGGTGGACAGGGACCGCCGTAATCGGGTTTTCGAAAATCATTGTTCACCTGCATTGCTCCCCGTGGTACGGAATCGCGATCAATACCGGCGTAAGAGGGATCTATATCGCAGATGAGCCAATGCACCCAGGTCCCCATGGGCGCGTCCGGATCGTCCACTATCAGTGCCAGGCTCTTTGCCTCCGGCGGCACCCCGGACCACGCCACTTGAGGATTAATGTTCTTTCCCTGGCAAGTGAATATCCGGGGAATCATGCCTCCGTGCTGGAAATCCTTACTGTATATCTTCATTGTAATCCCTCGTAATATAATGATTTTATTTCAATATATATTGTTTTGCTTGTTTTTGATTCAGCAGAATCGGCCCTTCGGCTCCTCAATTCTGCGAACATTGTCAAGCTGCAAATCTTCATGTGTTTTATCACATCAAGCTTTTCACCATTGACAATGTTTCGTGAAAATCATCGAACTCAAACCGAAATTATTATCTCTGAAGATACAATACCCCTTGCGTTTTATATTTTAACTACGTGTGAGTGACATGAATCAGGAAGAGTTGAAACGGATCACCGGGGAGCGCGCAGCCCATTTCGTTGAGGACGGCATGGTTGTGGGTCTCGGCACCGGCTCCACCGTCTACTATACTCTTTTAGAGCTGGCACGACGAATGGAGAACGAAGGTCTGAAAATCATTGGTATTCCCACTTCCAAGGCCACCGAATCCATAGCACAAAAGCTGGGAATACCCCTTACTAACCTTGACGAGCATTCCGTTATCGATCTCACCATAGACGGTGCGGATGAAGTTGATCCCGCGCTCAACCTCATCAAGGGGCTGGGTGGAGCGCTTCTAAGGGAGAAGATCGTAGCGAAGAATTCCGTTGAGGAGATCATAGTGGTGGATGAGGGTAAAATGGTGAAAAAACTCGGTACCCGCTCGCCACTCCCGGTGGAAGTGAGTTGTTTTGGGCACCTTACTCTCGTGGATATTTTCAAGGAACTTGGGAGCCGTCCGGTTCTCCGAAAGATTGATAATGGAACTCCCTTCGTCACTGATTCGGGTAATTACGTTTATGACCTGCATTTCGAGAGCATTGATGATTCGGCCTGGCTAGAGCGAGAGCTGAACAATCTTCCCGGTGTGGTTGAGAACGGACTTTTCCTCGGTATGACCACCAGGGTGATCGTGGCAGGAAATGACGGGATAAAAATTATCGACAAATAATATAGATTAAGATAGGTGTGTACAATGAAAGCAGTTATTCTCGCAGGGGGCGAAGGAACCCGGCTCAGACCGGTTACGGAAAAGAAGGCAAAGCCATTCGTACTGATCGACGGCAAGCCGTGCATCGAGCACGTTATCGAGGCTCTGGTTAGAGACGGTTTCAGTGACATTCTTGTAACTATGTACTACCGGCCGGGAGATATTATAAGGCACCTGGGAAGTGGAACCGCCTGGGATGCGAGAATCGCATATTCAATCGAAAGGACGCCCCTGGGAACCTTCGGGGGTGTTAAAAAGAACGAGGGATTTCTCAATGAAACCTTCGTGGTTGCCAGCGGTGATGTTCTCGCCGACGTGAATTTTCTCGAGATATACGAATATCACAAGAAGAACAAGGCAATTGCCACCATTGCACTTACCACTGTCGATAATCCCACGGAATACGGAATAGTGGGATTGCACAAGAACGGCCGGATCGAGCGTTTTTGCGAAAAACCGGCTCCCGAAGAGGTGTTTTCCAATCTGATCAATGCGGGTATATATGTGATCGAGCCCGAGGTATTCGAACTATTTCCGTTGAATGAAAAAATGGACTTTTCGCGGTCGCTGTTTCCCGAACTCCTCAAAAGAGAACTTCCTCTATTTGGAACGGAACTTTCCGGTCTCTGGATCGACATAGGGAGGCCCGCAGACCTGATACAGTCCCATCTCAGCGTTTTTTCACGCCGTCTTGAGACCGACATCCACGTGTCTCCCGATGAGCTGGAAGGGGCTGAATTGCATGGAAAGTGCTACATTGGTGAGAATGTCCAGACGGGAACCAGCGTACAAATCGAGGATGCATATGTCTACGATGACTGCCTTTTCGGCAATGGTGTGAAGATTGTGAACTCGGTACTGTCTAGACAGACCCTTGTGGATGATAATACAATAATAAAAAATTCATTTATTTGTGATTCCTGCAGGATCGGGAAAGGGGTTCACGTGGAGGATTCGGTTCTCGGTGAGAACATTACCGTGAGTGACGGCATAACAATACGCGGACAGAAGTTGGACTCGGACCAGCATGTGAAATAATCCTTGAAGGTGAAGGAAAATGGAGATAGCCACCGGTGGCGCACCAGGACCAATGCCGTATTTCCAGCAATACCACTTATTGATGGCGCTCCTGCTTATCCGGGAAAAGGGGTACATCGGCCGCAAACAACTCTCCCGTGAGCTGTCCATGGGTGAGGGAAGCATCAGAAGCATGCTGAGGCGCCTGACGAAGGCCGGTCTGGTAAGAACCGAAAGAAGCGGGAATGTTATAACACCCGCGGGCGGAGAAATGCTGAACGACATTGGAATAGAGATGATTTCAATAGAGGGCGGTGAATCCTCAGTGGGTACGAAAGATGTGGCTGTGATAGTTCCTGGAAAGGGTAATTTTGTTACCGACGGTTTCTCCCAGAGGGACGCCGCTGTCAGGGCAGGGGCTCTTGGTGCTACAACACTGGTATTTCGTAATGGAGGACTTACATTTCCACCTGATCAAGAACCAATGCAGGATCAGGCCGTATTGCACCAGTTGAAGAACGTAATGAGATCAACTCTCCGTGATAACGACGTGGTCATCATTGGTACTGCCGACAGTGGAACGAATGCGACGATTGGGGCCTTGGCAGCAGCCATGGAGCTGCTTTAGCAATATACGACATACCACACATCATTACCAAACTAAATTAAAATAATAAAAGTTCTATTTACTTGAAAAACCG
>Ga0187827_10006535_pt1 | contig 13300 bp, 9 predicted proteins | sample ETNtaG_39_FD_167969 | JGI IMG/M metagenome (GOLD analysis project Ga0187827, IMG submission 167969) | Marine microbial and viral communities from oxygen minimum zone, Eastern Pacific Ocean - ETNP2014_SV_150_PacBio MetaG (Illumina Assembly) | ecosystem: Environmental > Aquatic > Marine > Hypoxic... | reverse complement strand
ATTTTTCTTTAAAGATGCAGAATAACATATATCATTCAATTTTAAGTCTGGGGTATTACTAATATAACTATTGTAATTAATTATGTTATCAATTAATGATTTTTTACTGCGTGCGGAGATAAGGAAAAGGTTGATGTTTGAAGATATTGCATCAATAAAATTTTCTTTCCTAATTTTGTTGTTTTTAGTAATAAATTTATCTGCACTTTCAAGGACAACATGAGCGTTTATGCCTCCAAGCCCAATAGAGTTAACTCCGGCTATAGGTTCTTTATCTTCAGGCCATGGAGATAGTTCAGTCTGTACTTTAATATTAAAATTCTCTATACCAATATAAGGATTAGGCTCCTTGAAATGTAAGGAAGGAGGAATTTGCTTCTCTTTTAAAATCAGACAAACCTTTATCAAGGAAGCTATTCCTGAAGCCCACTCTAAGTGCCCTATATTTGTTTTCACAGAACCGATCAAGCAATAATCATCTTTTTTACGTCCATCACTAACAACGCTCCCTAACGCTCTCGCTTCTATTGGATCTCCAAGAACAGTGGCTGTACCATGAGCTTCTATGTAGTTTACTTTATTTGGGTGAATACCTGCATTCATATATGCTTCCCTAAGTACAGCTTCCTGCCCCTGCTGATTAGGAGCAGTAATACCATTACTTTTTCCGCCGTGATTGGTCGCTGTCCCAGAAACAACCGCATATATATAATCATTATCGGCTAAAGCTTTTGATAGAGGTTTTAAAACAACAATCCCGGCGCCTTCTCCTCTGGCATAACCGTCCGCATTTTTATCAAAAGCTTTGCATCTTCCATCAGGAGCGAGAAGTCTTGCATTATTGTAAATACCGGTAATTTTATTTGAAAGAAGCAATGTCACTCCTCCGGCTATAGCCAAAGAAGATTCTCCTGACTGAATACTCCTACATGCCTGATGAATTGCGACTAGTGAAGAAGAACATGCTGTATCAATAACAAGGTTAGGCCCTTTCAAATTAAAAACATAAGAAATTCTATTGGCTCCTAAACATGGTAGTGTACCGCTTATAGAATAAATGTCAGCAACCTTTTGCCTAATTTGCATATGAAAATATTCCTGATAAGGTGCAATTCCAACAAAAACACCAACATTATTATTGGATAATTGGTCTGCCCTAATTCCTGCATCCTCAAATGCTTCCGATGCAACTTCCAGTAAGATTCTATGCTGAGGATCAATTTGTTCAGCATTTTTGGGTGATATACCAAAAAAAAGAGGGTCAAATTGATCAATATTATCTATATATCCTCCTTTATATAACTTAAGCGTCGATGGATCATTTTTGTCGTAATTAAAATCAAATTTAATCCTTTCTTTAGGAAAATCTCTAATAGCACATTTGACATTCTTTAATAAATCCCAATACTCATTAGCATTGTTTGCTCCAGGAAAACGGCATCCTATTCCAATAATTGCAATTTTTTCGTTCTCTCTTTTTTTTGTTTCTACTGTTGACCTACTCTCGAATTCAGAATAATTAGACAAAAACTTGCTTAAATCATTAATGTTGGGATGGTTATAAAAAACTGTCGGAGCCAATTTTACTCTAAGCCAGATACTTAATTCTTCTGAAATTTGAACAGTTTCTGAACCTCTTAATCCTATAGAAAAAAAGGGAGCAAAAATATCTATGGAATTCGGAGCAATATTTTTTTTGCTTGCAATTATGTCTATTATTTTTTTTTGAATATTTCTTAATGATCTTTCAGTCAACCCAGTATTTTTGTTGTCCACAATTTTTCCTCCATAACAAATTTCAAAAATCATACAAAACAAATCTATAATCTTATTAAGATATGTGTATTAGTTAATTAGTAAGAATATTAGGTTGATTTTAGAATTGAACCCCAATTAATTTTTACACCATTTATCCATAGCTTACATAATGCGTTAAATAAAAATACATCATCAGAAAGCATATCATTTGTATTTTTTAGTGCAGAAAGAATAATTCCGTTCGGGTTCTGTTTTTTGAAGTTATGCTGAAAAGTGAATCCGGTTAAAGTTTGCCCAGGTCCAAGCTCTAATAGTACTATATTCTTAACTTCAAGGAGTTTTTTAATTCCCATGGAAAACTGCACAGCACTACATGTATGTAAAAACCAGTTATTAATATCAGCCAGTTGTTTATCAGTAGCCCAATCACCTGTAAGGTTTGATAAAAAAGGAATTTTCATTTTGTTCAATCTTATATTATCAAATAAACGAATAAATTCAGGTTCTATTGCTGACATCATTGAAGAATGAAATGCCCTGGTGGTTGGCAGTCTCAGACACATTATTTCTCTTTTTCCTAATTCTTCTTCAAATTCAATTATATCTTTTTCTGCTCCGGAAACGGTACATGATATAAGACTGTTAACGGCAGCCATAGATAAACTGTTATAATCTTTTAATATAGGTTTTAGCTTATCTTCATCTACTAAAACTGTCAACATCATACCTTGAGGCAATGTTTCTATTAATTGGGCTCTTTTAGTAACCAAAGTTAAAGCATCCTCTAATGATAAAACACCGGAAACACATGCAACAACGTACTCCCCAATACTGTGTCCTATCAAAGCGGCTGGGGTTATGCCCCAGCTTATCAATATTTGTGCAATTGAGTACTCCACTATAAATAGCAATGGATGAAGATATTCGGTTTTAGCAAGCAACTTTTCCTCTTTTCCTGTAAGATCTGAACAGGATTTGTCTAATAAACCCTTTAGATTAAATCCACTTTTTGCTTCATAATCCTTTGAAACGGTATCACGAATAGAGTCAGGAAAAAGTACATCTTTCAAATTCAGGTTTAACAAAGGTTCTAGAAAACTACAGCAATAGTCAAAGTGCTTTTTAAAGTTTTTTCCTTTTTGATAAAGACCTTTAGCCATATTTATATACTGATTTCCTACACCGGTGAGCATAAAAGCTAACGGACGATTCTCTAACGATTTTAAATCTATACTATCTTTACTGATAAAAGGGAAATCTAACTGACCTATAGCGGTATTATAAACTGCAATCCCTCTATTAGAGGATGATTTGTAATTATTTGCTAGCGCTAAGGCCAGGGTTTTAACACATATGCCAGGATTATTTGTTAAACTCTCTTTTAAGGCAGAGAACTTTGCCATAATATTCTGTTCATTTTCAGCAGTTAGCAATAACGGAACCAAAGGATCAGCAAAATAGCCGTTTTCTCCAACTGATGAAGTCATGTCTTTTTTCATAATTAACACCACAATTAATTCAAGGTAAACATTTTTTTCTTTTTTTCTTTTATTAAGTTTTTAAATCAGATAATTAGAAACATGTTAAAAAGCAAATTTCTATACACTTTAAATATTCATTTTACATATGCATAAAACAGCTTATAATATGTTTTTCTTACACTAGAGACCGTAAAGGAGAATATCATGCAATAAAAAAGAATAATAGCGTTACTTTAAAACTAACTTTATATAGTTGGGTAATTTTTGTATTATGGACAGGTCATTCTCAAAAATAATCAAATCTCCATTTTTTTCTTTTTCTTTGAAGTTTGCAAACTTATAGGTCATATACATCATTCTATTCCTGTCTGTAGGTATCAATTCAGCACACAGCCTGACTCCTTGCTTTTTAGCTTCCTGCATAAGATAGTTAATCAGTACATTGCCAACGCCTCTTGCCATCACTCTGCAAGACATTAACAGCAGTTTTATGTACCAGGCATCCTTTTCCGTTTTTATTAGAGTTACACCAATTTTTCCGTATGTTCCGTATTTATCATCTAACCCTGAAATGAGTAATTTATAGTCCGATGACTGTCTGAAAAAATTAAGCTCATCATACGAATAAGTATACCCGGTAGTGTTGAGCTGATGTGTTCTCATTGTAAGTTCTTCGGCTCTCTGAAGATCATCTTCTGTGGCTTCTGATATAGTAAATTCCATATCTAGAGTAGATAAAAACTCATCACCTGGACCTTCAAATTTTTCTTCAAGTTTTTTCCGTTTTATATCACTTTGGTATATTTTTCTTCTCTCTTTTGATTCTGCAGTTATAAAACGGGGTATCATTTCCGGCATATCAGGTATTTCACTTATATCAACAGCATCAATACATAGTACATTAAGGTGAGAATACTTTACTTCTTCCCTTTCAAAAGGCTGATCGTCTACAAAAGCAAAAGTATCTATTCCTATATTTATTAATTCCGCAATCTTTTTTACTGAGGATGCTTTTGAATTCCAGCTTATCTGGGGATAAATGAAATATTTGTCTATTCTGAATTCTTTTAGCTTGGATATTGCCAAATTATATTCATTTTTGCTGGAAATAGAATTTAGAATTCCTCTCTCATCCAATATCTTTATAACTTCAACTACTCTGCTTCTTAGCAAAACATTTTCATCTTCTAGAAGTACACCATCCCATACTGTATTATCAAGATCCCAGACTACACATTTGATCTTTTTTTCTTTTCCACTCATAATCTTGCCATATTTCTGTATGATATTTAAATAAATGTTATTTTTTTGCAGAGCAACAAGGACCTTTGTACTTATCTCTTTATTTTATTTTTAAATCTTTCAGTAAACAGATATTGCTGGTAGCCATGTTGAGAAATAATTATCTGCTGTATTTGATTACTTCCTTCTATGATTTCAGTAATTTTAGCATCTCTAAAATATCTTTGAACAGGATATTCATTACTGCAGCCGTTAGCGCCATGTATTTGAACCGCGTCATTGGATACTCTAAGAGCCATCCTTGATGCATAATATTTTGCCAATGAAGTTTCCATTATCTGTGCAGGATCTCCTGTTTCTTTTAAATAACCGGCATGATAGCATAAGTACTTTGCAGCATTAACCTCAGTAATCATATTGGCTATCAATTCCTGAATTAACTGGTGCTTTCGCAAATAATCTCCAAACTGTTTTCTTGTACTTGTATATTTCAGACAGGCATCAAGACAGGCCTGACCAAGGCCAATACATCCCCATGCAATACAATATCTACCATGATCTAATGCTGTCCCTGCAATGTGTGAAAAACCAAACCCAACTCTACCAATCAAGTTTTTTTTAGGAATTTTACAATTATTTAAGTGCAGTTGTGCCAACATAGCTGACCTAAACCCTAACATCCCTTTTATAGGCTCTATTTCAAGACCGAGAGTATTTTTCTCCAATAAGAATGCTGTGGGTTTACCTTCAACCTGGGCTATAATTAAAAAAAGATCCGCAATTTGCCCACATGAAGTCCATTTTTTTTTACCGTTTAAAATATAACAATCCTCATCAAGAATTGCAGTTGTCTCAATACTCTTTGGATCACTCCCAATATTTGGCTCTGTTAATCCAAAAGCTCCTAATTTTTCTCCCTTTGCTAATTGTGGAAGCCAAAACTTTTGCTGGTCTTGACTACCCCATTTTTGAATAGCCTCTGTTACCATCCCATGAACTGCTAGGAGACTGATAAGAGATAGACTTCCACGACCAAGTTCATGACATAAAAGACCAAAAGTAATTGGTGAAAGATCAATTCCTCCATATTCTTTAGCCAAGACAGCACCTAAATATCCTTTTTCTGCTAACTTATCAATAATTTTCTTTGGAAATAGTTCATCTTCATCTGATTTATCTGCATATGGGATAATATATTTTTCGCTAAAAGCTTTAAACTCTTGTTGTTTTTGTTTTTGCTTTTTATTTAACTCAAAATTCATAATAACCTCACATTGTAAATGTTTTAAATGTTTTTTTTCTTAAAAACAAAATCAGTTATCGCATTAATAGTCTGAAAGTTGTTCAAATCTAAGTCTTCATTTTTGACTTTAATCTCAAGTTCTTTTTCAATAAATAAAACAAGCTGCATAGCAAATAGTGAGTTTACTAGACCAGAAGAAAAAAGTTCTTCATTATCGTCAAGCTCTATCCCCCCAATAAACTTAGAAAAAAAATCTTTGATCTTAATTTTTATTTTATCTTTTTTCATAATATAGTTCGTAATTTAATTTTAAATAAGTATTGATAGCAAATCTTTTTCATTGTATAATATTACATGAAATGTTTGATTTAATCCATAACGATTATACAAAAATATTTATTTTAATTATAAGGAAGGAGCATTTTATTATGGAAATTAAATCTGTTGGTGTGATCGGTGCAGGAGTGATGGGTACGGGAGTTGCTCAAAACTTTTCTCAAGCTGGATTTAAAGTAATACTCTTAGATATTAATGCAGATATATTGATTAGAGCTGAGGGAAAAATTAATCGTGATCTCAGGTTATATCAAATGTTCCACAGGGATATAAAAATAGACTCAAGTGAAGTACTTGAAAGGATATGTTTCACAAAGGATTACAATCTTTTAAAAGATGTGGACTTTGTAGTGGAAAATGTTTTTGAAAATTTGACTGTAAAGGAAACGGCATACGAAAAGCTCAATACAATATGTTCAAATGATTGTATTATTGCAGCTAATACTTCATGTATTCCAATTACAAGAATAGCCGCTTTAACTGATCACCCCGATAAAGTAATTGGAATTCACTTCATGAACCCTGTCCCCATGAAAAAAACAGTTGAAGTAATACGCGGATACCACACAACAGACAAAACAGTTGAAATTACGGAGAAATTACTTAAGAGAATCGGTAAGGATAGTATTATTGTTAATGACCTTCCAGGTTTTGTTTCCAACAGACTTTCTCATTTATTTATGAATGAAGCTGCCTTTGTAGTTCAGGACGGTGTTGCAACACCTAGACAGGTCGATGAAATTTTTAAAAAATGTTATGAACATAAAATGGGTCCTCTGGCAACAGCTGATCTTATAGGGTTAGATACAGTTGTTAACTCACTGGATATATTGTTTGATAATTATAAAGACCCAAAATTTAAATGTTGTCCTTTATTAAGAAAAATGGTTCATGCTGGGCTTCTAGGCAGAAAAACTAAAGAGGGCTTTTTTAAATATTATAAAGGCATGGATGAATAATCTGAAAGACGGCAGACGATGAAGGTGTAACTCTTCATCAACTCATTGCTAGTTTTATAAAAAATCACATTTCTTTGGCTTTGTTGAATGAATATTTCTTACAGTATTTCTTGTACTTTATAATTTTAAAAAAGTGACCAGTTGGGTTATTTTATGGGTTCACATATATCGTAAAATTCTCAAAATAGAAAATCGTACAATGCCCAAAAAACGAAAAGGTAAGAAAGTGTAAGGGGCAACTAGCAGCAATCCTCGACCGATTCCCAAATATTACCTCCATTCGAAAGTTTCTAGTAAATTTTTAATTTCTTCATTAAATCGTGTTATGATATTTTTATAAATTTGCAATTTTATGCTTATATAATTTTATTTTTTGTGGAAGAAACTCATATGTTTTATAATGTATACAGTTTTCTCCTGTGCGCTTTTAATAACGTTTTTTAAGAAATATATAAGATTCTCTAAGTCATTAGAGCTGGAGGACCTTTAGCAGGAACCCAGAGATCTTCTTCCATATTAATAATTCGAGTTAGGAGTTCTTCCCAGGATTGATTTATGAAGAAATTAAAAACAGCTCTCGCATTTTCCCAAAAAGCATAAAGCCAGCAATCCTCGATGGATTTTTAGTTTAGACTTTTCGCACAGTTTTGTTTTTAATATTTGAGTGTAATACTTGTTTTTTCGATGATTTTATTATACTTTTTAATTAAATATACAAATTTAATTTTTCGTAAAGAATTTCTGAAAACATAATATAAAAAACGACATAAAAGTATATGCATGCCAAAAAACATTTAAGCTTTTCACCTTTAATTCATTCTTTCGCTACATTATTAAAGAAACTCTCTGATCCAAGAAAAGGTAAAGTAGAACATAGTCTGCATGATATTGTAATGGGCGCCTTCGCTTGTATGTATATGCAGTCTCCATCACTGCTCAGGCATCAAAAGATTTTAAAGAGACGAAAAGACAGAAATAATTTGGAAACATTATTCGAACTTAAGACAACTCCTGCTGAATCAACGATAAGAGATAATCTTAATAAAGTTTCTTCAAATAATATAGGAGGTGTTTTTAAAAACTATCTTGGCAAAGTGCAAAGGAGCAATTATTTAAAGCTATACCAATTTATTGATAATAAGTACCTTATAACCCTCGATGGAAGTGATTATTTCAGTTCTAAAAAAATAAATTGCTCTCAATGTCTTCAACAACCCCATAAAGACGGTTCTATAACTTATTCGCACAAAATTGTCCAGCCTGCACTGTTGCATCCTGACAAAAAACAAGTGTTTCCTTTAATGCCAGAGGAAGTAAAAATTACAGATGGTAGCACGAAACAGGATTGTGAAACAAACGCATCTAAACGCTTGATTCCAAAGATTCGAAAAGCTCATCCCAAACTACCTTTTATATGGCTTGCAGACAGTTTATATGCAACCACTCCTATAATTGATGATATCCTTGAGCATGGTGAAGATTATATTTTCGCTGCTAAGCGAGGTGATCATAAGACATTATATAAAAACCTCACAGAATGTGAATATCAACGGAAGGATATCACAAATCCTAAAGGGAAAAGATTTCTTTATGAGTGGACAAATACTATTAAACTGACAGCCAAAAGCGAAATAAAAGTTAATGTTATGAGGCTGATATCTGTATATTCAGATAAGAATGGCAAGTCAGTTTCCAAATATATAGGCACCTGGATAACTAATTTAAATATTACTAATGAAAATATAGTCTCATTGATACAAGGAGCCAGAAGTCGTTGGAAAATTGAAAATGAATGTTTCAATACAGCAATCCTCGATGGATTTTTAGTTTAGACTTTTCGCACAGTTTTGTTTTTAATATTTGAGTGTAATACTTGTTTTTTCGATGATTTTATTATACTTTTTAATTAAATATACAAATTTAATTTTTCGTAAAGAATTTCTGGCCTAATAGTAGACAACTCAACGGTTTCAGTTTTTGAATAATTTTCTAAAATTCTAAGATAATCACCACGTTCAACTCCCGAGTGTTGCTTACTATCCCCTGAAAGAATAATCCGGCAGTTATATTTTTTTGCAATATCAGTAATTACTTTGCCCTGTTTTGTACTTAATAATCCGGCCTCATCAATAACTAAAACACTATTTTTGATATCATTTAATTTTCCAATTTCATGTTTTTTTATTAATGACGCAACTGTATCAGCACGCTCAGATATTCCTTTAAGCTCCTTAACAGCCGTTCTTGTTGGAGCAAAATAATAACTTTTAAGCTTATTTTGCTTTAATGCTTTTTCTATTTCTGAAAGTGCAGTAGTTTTTCCTGCCCCTGCAACACCTCTAAAAACAGTTATCTGATCTTTATTATTTAAAACTTTTTCTACTGCAATTCTTTGCTCAGTATAATCATAACCTTTATTCTTTTCGTAATATTTTGTTTTACTGTCACTGAAAGGTTTATATCTATCATTTAATGGCTGAAATTTATTTTTAGTTCTAGTTGCAAACTTAATTACTTCCTTTTCTTCAGAAAGGATTTCTCTTGTAGTAAGAATATCATTTTCAATTTTAATAATCTGTTTTGATTCTTTTATTGCAATATCAAGTTTATCAAAATTAATTCGCCCTAAATTTTCCTTTAAACACTCTTTTTCAAGCTCAGTTACTGTTATTACTGACTTTCTTTCAGTTAAATGATTTAAAGCTTTTTTGATAGCTTCTTTTTCATTTACCAAGTCTAATTTATTCTCGCAGAGAACTTCTCTAACTAAAGATTTTTCATAAACTGATTTTAAATTTATATCCTCTGATTTACTTAGCTGATCTTTTTGATTTTTAAGTATTTCACTATTCGTTGTTTCTGTTAATTTCTGTTCTCTAGTTTGAGTTTTTATTATTCTAAGCTCATCTGCTGTAGGTTTTCTTCCGTTTTCTTCAATAAAATACTTGGTAACATCTTTCACCGTTTTTGCTCTTTTTGAAAATTTATCAAGTAAATTATCTGAAACACCTTTAAGCTCAAAACTCTTAATATTTCTTTTACTATCTCTGGTAATTTTTATTTCATATCCAAGTTTTTGAACTTCTATAGCTAGTTCATTCTGATAAATTCTTCCAAAATGATCAATGTTTCTAATAATTTCAGAATTCTGCAAAGCATAAAACTCACCAGTATTATTATCTTTAGTAAAATTCATTACAAAACAATGAGTATGAATCTGAGGATCAAGGTCTCTGCTGGTGTCATGTTCGTATTTAGTTATAAGAAGATTACCTGTATTTATATTTGCTTCTGAATGATAATTATCGCCTTTTCTATCCCTTCGATACGCTGACTTTTCAAGTTCAATTAATGCCTTATCCACAGCTTTACTATGGGCTGACTTCAACCTTTCATCTCCGCCTAGACGATATAAAACACTTAATGATTTCGGGGCTGAACAAGTTAAATCCAATCCTGCGACCCTAGATTTAAATTTTGCTTTAGTAAGTTTACCTTCGGTATTAGGATTTATATTATTATAGAACTTATTAAACTCTTCTGAAGTTACATTTTTACCGTCCAAATTAAACTCTAAAGAAAGCTTTCCTGTGTATACTCCCTGAACCTTTTCTTTTTCACAATAATAGTCATTATTAACCAGATGATTATCTGAATATGAGATGCCAATTTGTCCTCTTATTTTTGCAAAAGTAAACATTATATAATTACTTATTTTTTATTTATTTAAGGTAAAAAATATACTTTAATTTTAGAATATTTTTATTTTCATCTTACAAATTTTCTAATTCTTGAATTTTGTTATTCTACAACAATTTATAAAAATAAAAATCCAATATATATAAAACTTGATTTTTTCTTGCCTAATTTCCAATAGGGGTATTGTCTGTATGTATGTATGTATATTTTACGGTAGGAAAATTGTAACTAGTATATGAAGTTCGATTTTAATCGACTATATTTATATTTTCTATTTAAAAATATAAAACAATAGAGGCTAAAAATGAAATTATCTAAACAAGATGCAAAACTATATTTTGAGTTAACAGACGCTCTTCAGTTTTTTGTAAGCCAGCAGTTTAATATATATAAAAACATTAAAAGCAACCATAATTCAACAGACCAACCAAGGCTATACATTTTCACAGATTCCTACCTAAAATCGCTAGAATGCGTCTTTAAAGCCTTTTTATCGCTATTTCTGTATCGAACTACATAAAACGGATTGCAAAGGTGTCCTTTGCCCTAGTAACGATATCGAGGATTTTATTTTCAAGTTTGATATTGTCCGTACTGTTAGCTCTTGATTGCACTTCTTGAGGTTTTCGCTTTTACTATTCAGGAATTTCAAAAATCAGCGAATAAGCCCATATTAGTAAAGTAGTCCTAAATTTCGATTTGAGAGCCCCTGGGATAAGATTTTCAGTGACAGTGTTGATCTTGTTTTTGGCATTTCCTGCTGCTTGACATGATTAAAACCCTAAAAAAAATCAAATTAGTCCACAACGTGTACCTTGCTGTATTAATATGTTTGTCCGGTTGCTTTTTTATTTAGATAAGTTGTTTATTATGAGAACTCTGCAAGTTCTATACCATGATATTTCTTTAGAATGATTCCATGAAATAATATTAACTGCTGTTTAATCTCAGAAGATTGAGCAAACTCTACATCCTGCAGCAGCATCTGAGTTCCACAGTTCTTACATTTCATTGGGTCGTAATGATAATTTTTCATTATCATATCTCGGTATGTAATTTTTTTATACTTCTTTTTCTTCTGCCCTAGAAATTCTCTGGCTTTAGCTAACGTGCTTTTACTTACTCTATTAGCAAATATTCCTGCCTGTCTGATCATTCTGTAATTAATATCCGGAATGTGCCTTAAGAGTCGCTTTAAAAATATTCTTATCGGCATAATTAGGATTTTTTTAATTTTAGCTTTCTTGTCCAAATACTCAAATGTCACCTCTTTTTCAGTGCATGAAAGAATTCGACTCTCTGCAATTACCGGTCTTTTGGTATATTTGCTCAGGTATTTTATGAACGGGTCGGCCTCTTTTAAGCTATCACCAACATGTATGTGCCAGTATGTGTTATGAAACTGAGACAGCCACGAATTTAAAGATTCTTTTGACGTAATATGTGCATATTCCTTAGGGGTTATAAAGCCTTCTTCAGCAAAAGCTTCTTTGAAATATGTGAGAAATTTATATCTGTATATCGGCATAAGTGCACTTCTTCGAAGCTTGTTTCTTCCTGTCCACCTTGTCATATTCAGGTTCATTCCTCCCATCGTAAAAATAACATGCAGATGTGGAAGCCATTTTATATCTGCTCCAAATGTGTGCATGACCATAACAATACCTGGTTTATAACCTCTTTTTTGAGTGTAATCCAGCAATGCTTCTCTAACTGATTTGAAGAGAACATCCAAAAGTTTTTTTCTGTTATAGAGTATCCAAATTCTAAATTGCTTAGGCAAAGTAAAGAACAGATGCGCATAGTCAACATCCAACATCGCTGTAAGAGATTTCTCGGCCCATTTCTCAGCTGCGATCTTTCCACATGAACTACAGAATCTGGATTTGCAGGTATGCTTGACCTTTTTTTGGGATTTGCACTTAGGACATATGTATAAATGGTAGCCCAGTATATCTTTACACCCCTGCGTTTTTCTGACATTCCATAAAACAGGCCATCTCATATCAACGGCACTGTCTCTCCAGAGTAGATTCCAGGCATTTCCTTTTGTGAAAATATCCTTCAATGTAACTTTGCCTGATATGAATTCCATTAGTGTTTTAAGCTCTATAAGTGCGTTTTAAGATAAAAATGAATGCTTTAGGGTATTGGACTCTGATTGTATAAAATGAGGCTATAACTTAGCTCTATGATATTGTTTTGCACTATGCTTTTCAAAAAAAGGAAAGGGTAAGCTGTAGGGAAATTCTTTTCCCTTAAGATTCCTGTTATTTGTTAATGAATCGTTAGTCGTTGATAGGGATATGTTAGCGAGTATTATGATTAATCAAATTAATCTTTTTGTAGTCAAAATAGTTTTTTGCGTAGATGAGGAGTGAAACGACGACGATCGGAGCTCTAAGGGCAGCTTTGCTGTTCGCTACATGACTGAACATTTGTGAAGGCATCAATATAAAACAAAGATGTAGATTACGTTCTGTTTGTCAAATGCAACCTAAATTCCATAGTTGGTATTAAAGAAAATTCCATAGCTCGGATAAAAATTTATACCTCCGTTTTATTGTTTTTAATATTCTTAG
>Ga0187827_10006531_pt1 | contig 13304 bp, 14 predicted proteins | sample ETNtaG_39_FD_167969 | JGI IMG/M metagenome (GOLD analysis project Ga0187827, IMG submission 167969) | Marine microbial and viral communities from oxygen minimum zone, Eastern Pacific Ocean - ETNP2014_SV_150_PacBio MetaG (Illumina Assembly) | ecosystem: Environmental > Aquatic > Marine > Hypoxic... | reverse complement strand
GGATAGGTTAAAATAATAAAAAAGCAATTCCATTAAATTATATTAGAACTATGCTGCACGTTCAAGTTGTTCTAACATATCCAATTTTCTTAGTTGTTCTGCCTTTTTTGCAGATATGGTTCCATCTTTTGATTGCATTCTTGCTAAGACCTCTAATTCTCTAGCCGCATCAGTTAGATATTCTGACTGTGCTCCTGCTTCCACTGCTAGTGTTGCTTGAGCCTCTACATTTTCTTTCCTTGACTGGAGCGTATCTTCTTGTATTTCAAGTTGATTAATTGTATGCTCTTGCTCAGCTTCTTCTTTCTCTAGTTGATCTATTTCTTGTTCAAATTGTGCAATGACTTGTTCATCTTTAACTAATTGGTAAAGTTCTTGTTTTACTTTATGCATCTCTTCACCAATCCCTGCTTGATGAAAAATAGTCCGTATTACTTCAAACAATTCTCTAGCTGTGTTAGATTTTTTTAGCTCCTGTATCTGTTGAGGGTTTACATGCAATCCCTGCTTACCAATACGGTCTGAAATGTCCATTAACAATACAGTCTTGATAGGATTAGGTATAATCCCATGTTTTAATTGTTCAATGATTTCTGGACCCACATAACCTTTGATGCTTTGTCCATTTATGGTAAGGGTTCCTGTAACAGTAGTACTTCCTCCCAAATTGACGCCGCCAACATTATTGATATTTGCTTGAACAGCTGATTCTGGAGGAACATTAGGTTGAGGTATTTTGGGTTCTTCTATCTTTTCTTCAATTTCGTGTTCCACTCCAGTAATAGCTTCTCCCACTACAGTTTTAGCTTCTTGATCTTTTTTCTTTTGTTTTATTTTCGCTTTTCTTATTGTTTCCTGAATGTCCACTGCTTGTTGTACTGCATCTTCTACTGCTTTTTTTTCATTTTCTAAAATTTCTGCTTCCCGGTTTTCTCCTTCTATTTCTGCATCTTCTGCTTTCAATTCTTGATCCTCAATTCTTAATTCCTGATTTTCTATATTAGTTGCTGTCTGTTCTGAATCTTCAGCAACCTGAGCAGATTTTTTAAGTTTAGGTATATCTTCTTCCTTCTTTTCATGTTGTATCACTCTACGTCTTTTTTTCTGTGTTTTTTTCCCGGTTTTGCGTCTTCTAGTGGTTCTTTTTTTTCTTCTTCTAGCTATTCTTTTTTCTTTACGTGCAATTTTTTTTCTTCTTTTGCTAAGGTATTCAATTTTTTCCAATTCCTTCTTAACCTTATCAGTCATGTCCTCAATAGCGTCTAAACCTTTTTCAGGAGCAATAACTCCAGTTTCAATATTCCGCTCAACATCAAATATATGGTCTGTTTGTTTTCCAGTCATTTCCCTAAGATGTTTCTCAAGTTTAGTTGCATGTCCTTGCATCCCTATTTCAATTGCCTTATTCATAACATCCTTCATTTCCTTTCCCCTATACCTATCTTCAGTTTCATCTGATTGAGCAATACTATTTTTAAGAACAGTATCTTGATTAAGAACGCCTGCTGGGGTTTGAGGTACTAACCAGCCAAAAATCCAACTAAAAAATCCCATAACCCTAAACTTTTAAAATATATTTATAAACATTTTGATATTATTGTTCATTAAATGAAAAAAGCCTATCCCTCATCAGTATACAAACCAAGAGAAGACAGCACCCTATTAGAACGATGTGTCAAAAAATATGCTAAAGGTGCTGTTTTGGATATTGGAACTGGTTCAGGCATACAGGCGTTAGCAGCTGCGAAATCAAGGAAAGTTAAATCAGTTTTAGCTATAGATATTCAGAGTCCAGTGATTCAATATAATAAAAATAATACAAAAAATAAAAAAATTACATTCATGGTTTCTGATTTGTTTGAGAATATTAATAAAAAGTTTGACACAGTAATCTTTAATCCCCCTTATTTACCTAATGAGCTTAAAGTCAAAGATTTAACATTGGAGGGTGGAAAGAAAGGCTATGAAGTTCTGGAAAGATTTCTCAATAATGTTAACCTTTTTCTAAATGCAAAGGGAATTGTTTTGATAATCTTTTCCTCATTCACAAAAAAAGAAAAAGTTGATGAATTTATAAGAAACAATTTATTGGAATTCAAAGAATTAGATAAAAAACATATTTTCTTTGAGGATTTATATATCTATAAAATAGAAAAATCTGAAATATTGAAAAAATTAGAGAAAAAAGGAATAAACAACATTAACTATTTTGCAAAAGGCAAGAGAGGTTTTGTTTTCAAAGGAGAATTTAAGAATAAAATTGTAGGCATTAAAATAAAAAATCCTGAAAGCGAGGCAATTCTAAGAACAAATAATGAAATTAATTTCCTGAAAATATTGAATAAAAAGAATATTGGTCCTAAGTTGCTGTTTTCTGATAAAGATTATATAATTTATAAATTTATTGAGGGCAATTTTATTATTGATTATTTAAAAAACAATAAAAAAGAAAATATTAAAAAAATTATAAGAAAAATATTGGAACAGATGTTTATAATGGACAAATTGAAGACAAACAAAGAAGAGATGTCACATCCACAAAAACATATCATTATCAATAAAAAGAATAATCCAGTTTTAATAGATTTTGAAAGGGCCCATCATACAATAAAGCCAGGCAATGTAACACAAGTCTGTGATTTTTTGATTTCCAGCAATATAAAAACAATTTTGCAGAAAAACAATATAAAAATCAATAAGAAAGAGATAATTAATGCTGCAAAAAAATATAAAAAAGAACAAAATAGTGGTAATTTCAATAAAATATTAGAAACAATTGAATAAAAATGGGTAAAATGCCAAAATTCTATGGGAGAGTGTACAAATTATGCAGGAAAGTCCCAAAAGGCAAGGTTACAACATACAAGGCTTTGGCTAAAAAACTTGGAAGTAAAGCATACAGAGCTGTAGGCACTGCTATGAATAAAAATCCTTATGGAATACTAAGATGCAAAGGCAAGAATATGGTTCCATGCCACAGGGTTGTAGGCAGCAATGGTCATTTAGTAGGTTTTGCCCATGGATTAAAAAAGAAAGCAGAGCTATTAAAAAAAGAGGGCATCAGAATAAAAAACAACAGAATAGAAGATTTTGATAAGGTTTTAGCCAATTTATAAGCAAAAAAGGTTGTATAATATAAATCTAACAGAAATTATCTTTTCATTCCTAGTACCTTAGGAGGATTTCTGTCATATCCATGCTTCTTGTAGAATTCAAAATCTCTGGAGTTTCCTAAACGTTGTAATGAAGTTGGTTGTGGTTCTTGAAACCCGGGCCCTTTTTCTGCATCATATTGGCCTTTAATTTTTCTCCATTCAAGCCAGCTTTCCGGACCAATGGCAAGCTGGGGGAACTTTTGTATTAACGAACGGGACATTGGCGCGTAACTCATCATATCTAATGGCCAGTATGAAGAATGATCAAGTCCAATCTTATGACCTAATTCATGAGCTGCTGTTTCTCTGAGTGCATTATCTCCGTTTGATTTCTTGCCCTCACTTTTTTTATCTATCAGAGCGTATGAAGTTCCAATGCTTATTTCCCCATGGTTATAAGCAATTCCTACTGCATCACCGTCTTTAAAATCAGCTATTATTATTCCAACATCTGCTACAGGAGATGGTTTATTGCTCGAAGTATTTGGAGTCATATGAACATTTTCGTATCCGATTAAATTTGATAAATGAAGTTCCAATTCAGGAACTAATTCATAAATCGAATTATCTCCCATTTTTATATGACTTTCCGAAGGCCTGTCTAAAATTGAGGTGTTCTTAATGAATTCTTCAAACTCGTTAGCATAATTTATTACGCGTTTCGGGACTTTATTATCTGAAATTTCTTCTTCAGTATAATGTTTTCTTATCCACTTGTTCATTTCTTCCTGAGGATTTATGTCTCTATAACTTACTAATTCGACATCAATTCCTAATCTAGAAAATGATTTATCCAAGTAATCTTCAAGACCTTCTTTATAACTGGTTGTATCTTCAGGACCAAAATTAATATTATAAACAGCTACTTTCAATTCTCCTGTTTTAGCTGCCTGTTCAGCAGGATTATTATCATATTTAGAAGCCTCTACACGATGCTGAAGCTTGTGCTGGTCTGCTGTGTACAGACGGGCGGTATTTGCAGCTGTATCGACTATTACAGGCGAAAGAAATATCAACGCTGATGCTGCGTATCTGGATGCTTTATACAGTGTCTTATGGTTCTTTCCCCAATTTGGAGTTTGTTTTATTACAGAGGAACCAGTACCAGGTATTTTGATTTTCTTATCTCTTGGTACAAATGGGATTACTGAAAGTCCATGAGCAAACGTTTGTACCCATATTTTTTTAATTACTTGTTCAATCCCCATTTTATCACTACTTATTAGTAGCTATAAGTGTATATAAATGTTTCGGTTTTTAAGTCGTTTAAGAAACATCCTAGAATATCAGAGCATTAACAAAATAATTGTTTTCATTTATGGATTTCCAGTAATCTCTACTAAAATTCTTTCGATTTGACCCAAAATTGAGTCTGCATCTACACCATAAGTAGCAGCTTTTTTAGCTATTTGTTTTGCATCATTTAATTCTTCAATTGCAAAACCAATGTTCCTTGTCTGGATTTAAAATAAAATCGTTGTTTTGTGTAAATTTTTCCCATGCTTTTTTCAATTCTTTTGGTTCCATATTATAAGCCCATTACATTCTTTGCTTCTTCCTTGTCAATCTCAACATATGCATTTTTTGCCTGACATGTAGGACATATTTCAGGATCTGCTACTTCATAATGTATATCGTTGCATACATTGCATCTCCAGAATTTTTTATCAGCTATTTTACTCCTCCTATGAGAAGGGATTTCCAAATGCAGTAATTGCAAGTATTGCATGTAAAGCTACAGATATGATAAAAAACCACCAGTAATAGCTATGGTATTTGTAAAATGCAAGATAAAATTTTGATGCAGCTAATTTTTTTGGATTTATGCCCATAATGCACCTGCATGAAAAGAGAACTAAAAACAAGCCGATAATGTTTGCATAGCCCAATAAATATGTTGCTTTTGCAATTAAAAGTTCTGTGGCCATCCTAATACTATTTTTATTATTATATTAAATACTTTTGTTTATGTGTTAAAGAATATTATTCCTCGTATTTCAAAACAGGTTTTCTGGCAGCAAGGACTGTATCCAAGCGTTTAACTGGAGTTGTAGAAGGAGCGTTTCTCAAAAGTTCTGGGTTCTCAGAAGCTTCTTTTCTAATTTTAACCATTACATCTGCAAATTCGTCCATGGTTTGCTTTGATTCTGTCTCTGTTGGCTCTATCATTATTGAGCCATGCACAATCAATGGAAAATAGATTGTTGGTGCATGATACCCATAATCAAGCAAACGCTTTGCAATATCTATTGTTGTTATATGGTTTGGCATTCCTTTATCAGATAATACAAATTCATGCTTGCAAACAGTATCATAAGGAAGATCGAAATGCTTTTTTAATTTTGACATGAGGTAATTTGCATTCAAAACAGCATTTTTTGCCACTTCAGGCAGGCCTTCTCTGCCTAGAGATTTAACATAAGTATAGGCTTTTACCAATACACTAAAGTTTCCATAGAAAGCTCTTACCTGGCCAATAGAATTTTTTAGATTATAATTTAAACAATAATTATCCTTGTTTTTGTCAATCAATGGAACAGGAAGAAAATCATCTAAATGCTTAACAACGCCTACAGGGCCAGATCCTGGGCCTCCAATGCCATGGGGTGCAGAAAATGTCTTATGCAGATTTAGATGAACTATATCAAAACCCATGTCTGCAATCTTTACAACACCAACAACAGCATTTGCATTAGCCCCATCACAATAAAATAATGAACCATTATCATGAAGTATTTTTGCTATCTCTAAAATGTTTTTGTCGGATAACCCCAAAGTATTTGGATTTGTAAGCATTAATCCTGCTACATCTTTGTCCATATGCTTCCTTAAATCCTCTAAATCAACACATCCCCCATCATTTGATTTTATTTGTATGGTTTCAAATTCGCATAATGCTGCTGATGCCGGATTTGTGCCGTGAGCAGAATCAGGAATCAGAATTTTAGTGCGATTTTCGTTTTTTAATTCAAAGTATTTTTTGATAATCATTACTCCAACTAATTCTCCATGAGACCCGGCTGCAGGTTGCAATGTAAAGCGTGACATGCCTGTAATTTCACATAAATCTTTTTCCAGATTATACATTAATTGTAAGGCTCCCTGGTTTAGGCTTTCAGGAGCTAATGGGTGTATTGAGGTAAAGCCTGGAAGTCTTGATATATCCTCATTTATTTTTGGATTATACTTCATTGTGCAACTTCCCAGAGGATAAAAGCCGTTGTCAACTCCAAAATTTTTTTTAGACGACTCAGTATAATGTCTCATGACATCAATCTCAGATAATTCTGGAAGGCTTAATTCATTCCTTAACATATTTGTTGGAATTAAATCTGTTTTTTCAGGAACATCTAGCTTTGGTAATTCAACAGCTTTTCTCCCAGCAGATGATTTTTCAAAGATTAGTTTCATTTTTATTCCTTCATTAATTCAACTAGCGTATCAATATCTCCTTTGGAATGCATTTCAGTAACACAAATTAATAAATGATTTTTAAGCTCAGGATAATATTTTCCTAAATCCAACCCAGGAACAATATTGTTTTCCTGCATCTTTGAGATTGATTTTTCAGAATCATTGCATTTTATCACAAATTCATTAAAGAATAATGATGAAAATGCTGGTTCAAAACCATCAAGATGCTTGATTTTTTCATAAGCATAATGGGATTTCTGAAGGTTAAGGTTTGCAAGGTTTTTTAGCTGTTTGCCAAGCATTGAAAGGTAAACAGTAGCAGCTAAAGCCATCAGTGCCGAGTTAGTGCATATATTTGAGGTTGCTTTTTCCCTTCTAATATGCTGTTCGCGGGTTTGTAGTGTAAGTATAAACCCTTTTTTTCCGTCAGTATCCGCTGTCTGTCCAACTAATCTTCCTGGCATCTTTCTCATATGCTCTTTTTTGACAGCCATGAATCCTGAAGCAGGGCCTCCAAAGCTTAATGGAATGCCAAAAGACTGTATGTCTCCAACAACAATGTCTGCATTACCGGGCTCTAATACTCCTAGAGAAACAGCTTCAACAACACAAGCTACAAGCAATGCTTTTTTTTCTCTTGCAAACTTTTCAATCTCATCAATATCTTCTATGCAGCCAAAGAAATTTGGATTTTGGACTAAAACAGCTGCAGTATTATCATCAATCTCATTTTTTAAGTTTTCAATATCAACAGTTCCATTATTATAATTAATCTCGACACAATCAATATTATGCATGCTACAGTATGTTTCCACAACTTTTCTATACTCGGGATGTATTGTTTTTGGAATAATGATTTTATTTTTGCCAGTAATGCTATGGGCCATAAATGCAGCTTCTGCCAGTGCTGTTGAACCGTCATACATTGATGCGTTTGCAACATCCATCCCTGTAAGCTTGCAGATATATGTCTGGAATTCAAAAATTGACTGTAAAGCGCCCTGACTTATCTCTGGCTGGTAGGGAGTGTATGCAGTATAGAATTCTGAACGGGAAATGATATGATTAACAACAGAAGGTATAAAATGATTATAGCAGCCGGCTCCCAAGAAATTTTTCATTAATTTATTTTTTTGTGCGATAGCTTCAATTTTTTTTCTTACATCAATTTCAGACAATCTATTTGATATTTTTAAAGGCTCCTTAAGAATTAATTTTTCATCTATATCTTTGAAAAGATCTAAAGTATCATTTACTCCAACTTCCTGGAGCATTTCTTTTTTCTCTGCTTCGGTATTTGGGATATAGTCCATTATTCCCCTTTTGCTATTTTTTCATATTCTTCAGATGACATCAGATTATCAAGTTCATTTTTATCTGTAATTTTTATCTTGAATATCCATCCATTGTCATAAGGCTCTTTATTTACAAATTCGGGATGTTCTGCAAGTTGTTGATTTACTTCGGCTATTTCCCCGGAAACTGGTGCAAATATATCAGAAACAGACTTGACAGATTCTATAGTTGCTGCTGTTTTAAATCGTTCAACTTTTTTTCCTATTTTCGGAAGCTCTACAAAAACTACATCAGTTAATGCATCCTGTGCAAAATCAGTTATTCCGACAGTTCCAATGTCATTCTCTACTTTAATCCATTCATGTTCTTTTGTATATTTCATATCTTTAGGATTTTCCATTTCATTTTCTTCCATTATATTCATAGAAAGGCCTTTTTACAACTATAGCATTGTAGAGTTTGCCCCTTATTTTAATATTTATCTTGTTTCCTATATTAGAAAATTCTTTTTTTAGCAATGCCATTCCTAATGATTTTTTGAACGTTGGAGAATATGTTCCGGATGTTACATGACCTATATTTTTATCATCCGCAAAAATTTCATAGTGCTCCCGAGCAATGCCTCGTTCAAGCATCTCAAATGCAACAAGAGTTTTTTCTGTACCTTCTTTTTTTTGTTTTTCAAGAATAGATTTACCAATAAAATCGTTCTTACCGGGTTTAACAGCCCAGCTTAGTCCAGCTTCTATGGGTGTAATGCTTTCATTTATTTCATGGCCGTATAAGGAATAGCATGCTTCAATCCTTAAGGTGTCTCTGGCACCTAAACCAATTGGTTTAAGACCCTCATCTTTTCCTGCCTCTAAAAGCTTATTCCACATTTTTTCTGTTTCTTCTGACTGCAAGTATAATTCAAAACCGTCTTCTCCTGTATAGCCTGTCCTTGAAAATAATGTTTTTGTGCCTGCAATATCTGCTTCTATAAAATGGAATCTTTGAGGAAGGTCTGCATCAGTTAATTTTTTGAGAATTTTTTCAGATAATGGCCCCTGTAAGTCTATTTTTCCAGTTTGTTCTGAAATATTTTTTAATTCCACATCGAATTTATCTGAATGCTTTTGAAGCCAGTCAAAATCTTTGTCTATATTTGATGTATTTACTACAATCATAAATTCATTTTCTTTTAGCTGGTAGATAAAAAGATCATCTATTACTGTACCATTCTCATAACACATCAAAGAATACATGGCTTTTCCAATGATTAGCTTATTAAGATTACCTACAATAAGTTGTTGCAGAAATTGTGTTGAGTCTTTACTTTTAACAATAAATTCTCCCATATGGCATATGTCAAATAATCCTGCTTTTGTCCTTGTTGTTGTATGTTCGTCTATTACGTTAGTATATTGGACAGGCATATACCAGCCGCCAAATTCTACCATTCTAGCTCCTAGCTTTTCGTGTACACTAACTAATGGGGTTTTTTTTAAAGTAGATTCATTAATTTCAAAACACCTCCAATAATAAAAAATCATAAAAAGGATTTATTTTAAATAATTTTGGAATATGAAGCCAGATTTTTTAGTTTGTTAAAAATTCAAGAATAAATATTTGCTTCCTTTTAACATTTAGCTGCATAGGTTCTTTCTTTAACGTCTTTTCTGTGGTTTTTCCATGCTTTTTTAAACAGTTTTTCTCCCCAGGGTGTCGGATATTCACCGGTAATACAAGCTGTGCATAAGCTATTTTTTGGCAATCCTATAGATTTTATTAATCCTGCTACAGTTTGGTATATTAATGAATCTGCTCCTACATCTTTTGCAATTTTCTGACAAGTTTCTTTGCTGATATTGCCAGAAACTGGTTTGTTTTCATATCTTGGAACAAGAAGCTCAAAAACAGTCGACATATCAATGCCATAGAAACAAGGGCCTCTGATTGGAGGGCAAGTGATGCGCAGATGCACCTCTTTTGCATGACATTCTTCTTTCAAGTAACGGACAAGTTGTTTTGTTGTATTACCCCTAACAATGCTATCATCAACAATTAAAACTTTTTTTCCTTCTAAAACATTCCTTAATGCTGTGTATTTGTTTTGTACTTTGTCATGTCTAGAGCCACCTTCTATAAATGTCCTTCCAACATACCTGTTTCTTATAATGCCCTCTTTGGAAGGGACTCCAAGCTCATAAGCAAACGAATCTCCGGCAGCTTTTGCTGTATCCGGAACAGGAACAACAATATAGTCCTTATTTATTTTTTCTGTTTCTAATTTAGCTAATTCCTTGCCCAAATTTGTCCGAGTTACATATACTGATTTATGGTCCAAAACCGAGCCAACATTTGAGAAATAAACCCATTCAAACATGCAATGGGATATTTTTTTAGTATCTGCATATTTTTTAATCTCAATCTTGTCATCAATAATATGGATCATATGCCCTGGTTGTAATGGCTTTACATCTTTTATTCCACAATTTATCAGGGCAACAGACTCAGAAGCAGCCATGAATATTTTTTTATCTTTGCTGAAACCGTAAACAAGAGGCCTAAAGCCATAGGGATCGCGGGACACTACAATTTCTCCTTCTGCATTTATGAAAGTAATGTTGTAGCAGCCATCAAATTTTTTTGACAGATTTGAAAAAACTTCAACTAAATCAGGTCTTTCATCACCTTGGAATTGCCTGGATAAATAATGCATTATTATTTCTGTATCATTATTATAAATCATGTGGTAATCTTCTTTTTTACTCAAGAGTTCATGTTTTAATTCTGTAAAATTTGCAAGAGTACCGTTAAATCCAAAAGCAAACCATTTCCATTTCCTTCCATGATGCCTTTCAAATGGCTGTGCAACACTTCTGTTTTCACTTCCAGATGTGGCATAGCGTACATGTCCAATTCCTTTATTGCCAGCATATCTCTTAAAGATGTTGAAACTTTTTACCTTGTTGCTTGTTTTAAAAACTTCGTTAACATGTCCTAAGTCTTTGTAAGTATCTAATAGTTGAGACCTATTTAGATTAAAAGTTGTGATACCCGCACTTAGCTGGCCCCGGTTTTGTAGATTTAGCATTAATTTGTAAAGGTAGAACAAGGCTTTATTTGCAGTATCGCCGTTTTCTTTTATATAAACGGCACAGACTCCGCACTCTTCATGAACATCTTCTATCATTTTACCCCAATTATTGTTTAATGCTTATGACTATTTAAACATTTCTCTTTCTCAAACTTTATATAAATTATATAAAAAATTGAATAATTTCTATATTGAAAACAATAGAATTAAATAGTAAAAACCATTATTAATAGGTAAAACAAAAACCCAATAAACAACGACGCAAAACCAATTAATAATAAAAAATAAATCAATAAGGGTATAAAAACAATATTGGAAAATAAAATAATGATTAATAATCGAATTTAATGAAAAATAATTTAAAGAGAGTTGGGTAATTTAAATATATAGTGGGTGGTTTGATGACACGAATATTATTAGTAGGGAATGGTGCTCGCGAGCATGTAATAGCTGAAACTTTAAAGAGAAATAAAGATGTAAAGCTATATTCTTTCATGAAATCAAAGAATCCTGGTATTGCAAAGCTGTCAGAAAAATTTGAGATTGGTGATTATTCTGATTTAGAGAAAATAAAAGAATTTGCAGAAAAGAACAAGATTGATTTTGCTTTTATTGGTCCTGAGGATCCTTTAAATGAGGGAATAGTTGATGTTTTGAAGGAAGATGGTGTTGAATCTGTAGGGCCGACAAAGAACCTTGCAAAGCTGGAAACATCAAAATCTTTCACAAGAAAGCTATTAAAAAAGTACAATATAGAAGGGAACCCACTATTTAAAATTTTTAATAATAATAATTTAAATGAGATTAATGATTTTCTTAATGAATTAAATGAAGTTGTCATAAAACCAGATGGATTAACTGGTGGAAAAGGTGTTAGGGTACAAGGTGACCACTTTAATACAAAAGAAGAAGCTTTAGATTATTGCAAAGAAGTTCTGGAAACACATGAATCTGTTATTGTTGAGGAAAAGCTTGATGGAGAGGAATTTTCACTGCAGTGCTTGACGGATGGTAAAGCAGTGATTATGACGCCGCCTGTGCAGGACCATAAAAGAGCATTTGAAAATGATACTGGAAGCAATACTGGTGGAATGGGATCTTATTCTTGTGAGAATCATTTATTGCCTTTTCTTAAAAAATATCATATTGACAAAGCTTTGGAAATAACAAAAAAAGTAGCGGATGCTATTTATGAAGAAACCGGTGAATATTACAAAGGGGTTATGTATGGCGGTTTTATTTTAACAAAAAAAGGTATTAAACTTTTGGAATATAATGCGAGGTTTGGTGATCCGGAGGCTATGAATGTATTACCACTACTTAAAACAGATTTTGCAAGCATATGCCAATCAATAATTGTGCAGGAACTTGAAAAAATAAAGATTGATTTTCAAAAGAAAGCAACTGTATGCAAGTATGTTGTGCCAGAAGGTTATCCAGACAAACCAGTAAAAAATGAGAAAGTTGAAGTTGCAAAATCTGAGAAAGCAAAGATGTATTATGCTTCGGTCGAGCAAAAAGAAGATGGATTGCACATGACTGGATCAAGAGCAATTGCATTTTTAGGTATTGGCAATAGTTTAGAGGAAGCTGAGAAAGCTGCTGAAGAAGCTGTTTCTAATGTTAAGGGCCAAGTTTTTCATAGGAAGGATATAGGAACAAAGGTTTTAATTCAGAAGAGGATAAATCACATCAATAAAATACTAGGATGAAACAAACCCTTAAATCAGAAATATTTGAGAAAAGAAAGGCTCTTTCTAAAGAAGAAATTAAGGAAAAAAGCAATAAAATAAAGGAAAAGTTATTTTCTTTGCCTGAGTTTAAAGATGCTAAAAATATTTTGTTTTATGTTTCTTTTAATGATGAAGTAGATACACAGGAGATTATTAAAGAATTGTTGGCTAATAAAGAAAATAATATTATAGTTCCATATGTAGTTGAAAATAATCCAATTCTGCAATTATCGGAAATAAAAAATTTAAATGAATTAGAACCAAAAACTTTAGGTATCTTAGAACCAAAAGGAAATTTCATTAGAGAATTTAGCCCTAAAAAACTTGATTTAGTTATAGTTCCGGGATTGGTTTTTGACAAAAATGGTCATAGAATAGGTTATGGATATGGTTATTATGACAGATTTCTCAAGAAATTGGATAAGAATGTGGTAAAAATTGGGTTTGGTTTTGAATTTCAAATTGTGGATAAAATTCCTGAAGAAAAACATGACGTTCCTGTTGATATTATGGTGACTGAGAAAAGAGTCATAAACTGTAATGAAAAATAAAAAATGTCAGGTCTAATTCAAATAAAACCCCAGAGAAGGCATCCAGATTGGTTCAAGATTAAGTTTCCTAGTG
>Ga0187827_10006530_pt1 | contig 13305 bp, 22 predicted proteins | sample ETNtaG_39_FD_167969 | JGI IMG/M metagenome (GOLD analysis project Ga0187827, IMG submission 167969) | Marine microbial and viral communities from oxygen minimum zone, Eastern Pacific Ocean - ETNP2014_SV_150_PacBio MetaG (Illumina Assembly) | ecosystem: Environmental > Aquatic > Marine > Hypoxic... | reverse complement strand
AAAAGACGGACTGTCACCATCGCATCCCGGCGCTTCCAGTGGCCGTTGGTCACTCCCTTCAGGATTCATTGAGTAGAGTCTCCGATAACCGTCCCGATCTGATGTAAACACGATCTGCGACCCATCCGGATCATAAGCAGACTCTACCTCGAAGGAAGGGTGGTTGCTCAGGGTTCGCTGATCAGAGCCGTCACTGGCCATCACATAGATGTCGGCCTGCCCGACACGGTCACTGGCAAAAAGGATGATCTTCTCATCCCATGAGAAATGTGGTCGCAGGTCGGGATAGTCATTTTCCGTGATGCGCCTCAGGGAATCGCCATCAGCATCCATCGTGTAAATCTCCCCTTTGCCATGCCGACGCGTACAGAAAGCGATCCTGCCGCCTGGGGACCAGGCCGGATGATCATCTTCCCAGTCAGGCGCTCTTGTCAGGTTACGACGATCCGAGCCATCTGGTGACATCGTCCATATGTCCATCGCTCCATCCTGCGTGCTCACGGAGACAATTCTGGAAGTATACATATATGTTCTTCACTCTCTACCAATAGGGTTGGTTTGCCGATGCCTTGAGCACTGCTTTCAGTGCCATAGCAAGCGATTTCTTTCCCATCATCAAGACGGTAGAACTCACTCTATGGTTCGACAAATATTCTTGCCGATGTCCGTCTGTTTCAAGATCTTACCAAATATTGAGGTCTGCGCCATTGTTCCAGTTGGCCAGCTGGGGATCGGTTTGTAGCCAGGTTTCGACGGCATCGCGATCAGCGCCTCCGCACCGATAACGTCCAGATCCACCTGCGGTGTCATCCCGATCTGCGCTCACTGAGCTCAAATCCGTTACCATCCGGGTCCTGGAAACACCCAATCTTGGGGATGTGATCGCGCGCTTCCCGTATTTCAACCAGGCGTCCACCCAGTTGTTCCACCTCTTCCTGTATCTCCTCTATGTTGTCTACCGTCAGACACAGTCCCGCGTGAGGCAAGATGCCCGCTGTGCCGGCTGGGAGTATGTGCAGAGCCAATACGATAGATCCCAGATTCAAGGAGGTATAGCCATCAGACTCATATATGGGATCCACCTGGAAGACCCGCGTGTAGAACCCTTTCGCACGGGCCATGTCGTTCACGTAATAAAGTACTGCCGGATTCCGAACCCTCATGTATCTTCTCCTCGAATCAGATGTAAGAATACCCCGTGTCAGCACATCCCATGGGATGTGCCAGGGGGCCACCCCAGAAATAATGCACTGCTACCGATCACATACCTGAAAGGGATGGCCTTCGGGATCTTTTCCATCGCACATGGAGATGTCTCCAAAAACAATCACCCCACCCATCTCGATCCCCTTGGCCTCAAAGTCGGTCTTTGCCTTTGCTACATCTTCTACGCAGAATACGAGCTTATGCGGATTTGCCTCGCTGCCAGTGGGTGTATCAACAGGACCATCTGGATCATAAGCCTTGTGGAATGCCAGTGCCGACCCTCCAGTTTCCAATTCTCGCCATTCACCTTCCAAGTAGCTCTCCGCAATCGGCTGTAGATCAAAAACTTGGATATAAAATTCCGAGCACTTCTCGACATCTGCTACAAATACGATTACACGTTTCATATGCGCCATTTCTATCCTCCTATCACCTTTTTTTATTATCCCACCCTTAATTATAGCCATATACTTTTCGGAAACCAGGCAAAATACAATACAGAGAACTCTCTCATCGGACTTTGCCCAAAAAAATATCCAGAAAAACACTATATTTTTCTGGATATTTTCGTATCAGTTTCATACAGATACGAAAAACTTAATAGAAACAATATTTTATTTCGTATCTGGAGGGTGTGGCATTTCCACCGAGTGATCTTTTCACCAGAATTTCGAGCCGATCACCACGTCGTCCGAATAGTCGATCAGCTCGCTGTCAAGAACGCTTTGTCAATCCCAAGAGCCAATTCTGACGAGGTTACGAGAAATCTCAAAAAAAATCTAACCACGTAGTCGCATAGGTTCAGATTGACGATACGTAAGGCCACTTGATCAGGCTGGGATCAGACCGCATCTTCCAAAGACAGATTGGCTGCGCGGAATCTGAACCTCAACCTATCCAGAGCACGCGCTTTTATCTGCCGCACCCTTTCGCGGGTGAGCCCTAACTCTTCGCCAATTTCCTGAAGGGTTTTTGCTTCCCCATCAAGGGCAAAGTATTGCCGAATAACTTCGGCTTCGCGGTGGCTCAGTGTCGCTATAACCTCATCTATTCGTTCTCTCAGCACACTATGAGTTACGGCAGCATCAGGTGCTAACGACGACTCGTCGGGCACCAGCGCCATTAAAGAGCTACCTTCTTCCAAGATCGGACGATCCAGCGAGGTCACCTTCTGGTTGGACATCTTCAGCGCAAGGATCTTATCCTCTTTGAGGTCAAATTCAGCGGCAATTTCCTCATCGGAAGGAGACCGCTCGTTTATTTTACGAAATTCTTCCGCGAATCTGAGGAAACGCGCCATCGCATCGATGCGGTTTTCAGGTTGGCGGATCATGCGGGTCGTTTCGTTGAGCGCCTGTTGAATGGACTGCCGAATCCACCAAACGGCGTATGAAATAAACTTGAACCCCCGAGTCTCGTCGAAAAGCTCAGTGGCTTTAATCAAGCCCAGATTCCCGGCACTAATCAGATCCGCGAGGGGCACCCCCCTGCCCCGATATTTTACGGCAACCGACACAACGAATGGCAAATTGGCCTCGACGAGCTGATCGCGGGCGTCGATATCCCCTTCCCTTATCCTGATGGTAAGGGCGGCCTCCTCCTCTGGAGACACGCGTGACACCTCACCGAGGCTGTCTAAGTAATAGCTGATATCTAAGTCCGCTTGTGCCAAAGAAATCTCCGGGTTTGTGGTATTGAGGTCTCTGGGTTGACGCCATATTATAAGCTAAACGTCACACCAAGTCATAATGATAATGATTCCGGTAAAGGTGTTCTGGATAATGTAGGTAGTTTCCTGAGCCAAGTAATTGCATTATTATAAGGTTACGACAATAGCATGAACGCAACTTACCTGGAGGAAACTACCGTGAAAGTTGAAGATACTCATAGCAAGGTTTCTTTGGCAAGTGTTTTAGGCAAACAGGTCGAAGCAATCTTTGATGGAGGCACACTGGATGCGATTGCAAGAAATATAAAACCCTAACCTTGGAGGCTGCGATGGCTCACCCTAAAGACATTAAAATTTCGTCCCCCGATCAATTCGCACTTTTAAATGATCCCAATTTTCTCAACCAGATCGTCACGCGGTTCTTGCAGCAATTTTTGAAGCCGAGATCAGCTCGTTTTTGCAGGGCGAACCCTACCAACAATCTCAGCTTGTCGATATCGTGCATAAGGCCAGCGTCGCCCTAAAGATTCTATTACTTTTCTCCCAAAAAGATAGAGATCTGGAGAACAACGCTGGCGCATATCTTCTGGGACTTGACGGGTGAACTAATGTTCACTATAGTATCGCTACATTCCAAGGGGTCTTGTAGCGGCGCAAAACTGGACTCCAAATTTCATTGGTAGCCAAAGAGGAGATATATATGTCAGACAACAACCCAGTCGTTTGGTTCGAGATCCCAGTCGAAGATATCGGCCGAGCTCAAACTTTCTACGAGGCAGTTCTCGAAATCGATCTAACGCAAACAGAGATGGGCGACGCGACTATGGCCTGGTTTCCCATGTTTCAGGAGGGCACCGGAGCAGCAGGATCGTTAATCAAAGGAGAGGGTTACACCCCATCAACTGAGGGTACCCTAGTCTATCTGAGCGTTGAGGATATTGAGGGGGCGCTCAAGCGGGTTGAAGAAGGAGGTGGAAAAACCCTCCAGACAAAAACCTCGATCGGCGAACACGGTTTCATCGGGATATTCGAGGACTTAGAGGGAAACCGGGTGGCGCTACACTCCCGACAATAGCGTTCGGACTCCAAGCGCGTATCGAAAGGCTATCCGAAATTTCGGGTAGCCTTTCGAATTAGGTTTTTACGCAACAAATAAGCGGAAGATCAGCTACGCGAATAGAAAAGAATCTCTGTGGATGCCCGTATCAGATGTGACCATCATATCCTCTTGACCGTAAACACCGGCTTGCTTATCCTTTAATCCACAGACAAACGACCTTAGTATTCGCATTAGAGAACCACTCCAAAGATCTCGAAGATTCCAATCATGTTAGACGCCCTCCAAAGATATCTCGACGATATAGGCTCATCTGCCCCACTCTCTGCTAAGGAAGAGAGCCAACTGGCTGCAAAGATCAAGGAAGGGGATCTGAGAGCAAAAACCAAACTGATCGAGGCAAACTTACGTTTTGTAGTCAAAGTAGCCTGTGAGTATCAAAATCGAGGTCTACAGCTTGCGGACTTAATCAGCGCTGGAAACATTGGTCTTATTGTTGCCAGCGAAAGGTTTGATGGAACAAAGGGGTTTAAATTCATCTCCTATGCGGTGTGGTGGATCCGACAGTCCATCCTGCAAACCATCAACGATCAGGCCCGCCTCATCAGGCTGCCTGCGAATCAGATAGAAACACTCAAGCAGGTTTACAAGTACATCGCAACACATCAGATTTCAGGTGATTCACCTGCAGAGGAACAGATCGCGGAAGCACTCAATTTAACCCATGAAAAAGTGATTGATATTATATCCTGCGGCCAACCCACTTTCTCCATAGACACACTGCGAGGGGCGGATGAGAGACCCCTGACTGACATTTTGCCGGACGAAGCAGCTGTGCTCCCCGACACGGTGGTCATAGAAGAAACTCTTAAAGAAGAGGTCGAGAGAGCCCTGAGCACACTCAAAGAGAGAGAGCAGACTGTTCTCAGGCTCTATTTCGGCCTCGGCGGCGTCCAGGAGCACACATACGCTGCAATTGGCGAAAAAATGGGGATAACGCGGGAACGGGTTCGCCAGATAAAAAATAAAGCCATAGAAAAGATGCAGCACCCTATCCGAAGCAGAAAACTCTCTACCTACGTAGAGAGTTGATTGAATTGTCCAGGTTATCCATTGTCCCTCATCTCTTGATCAATCGCCCTTCTAAAACTCTTGACGCGCCCGTCTGCTATGCGATTAAATACTCGGGTCAGCATCACAGTCGCAGCGGACTCTGATTGCTTGAACATCCGCTCAATAAAGGCCATGCGCAACGAATCCCGCACCACGAAGGCCAGAGCGACCAAGAGCGCTGCGATCACTAGCCACAGCGTTAGTTCGTTCTCAAGCACCCATTGTCTCCTTATGGTTGTAATGAACACCGACATCTACCCTGCTCCGCTTTACGCATTTCAAAATTCTCTTCTATCTGGAGTGCCTGGGTAAGAATGCATAGACAGAAACTAATGAGAGGCGGAAAATGATCCACATCACCACACAAGACAGACGCAGATTGGCCTATCTGGCCCTGCACTACGCCATTCGAGGGGAAATAGTACAATCAGAGAAGATTCGTCTGCTGCTCTGGCTTTCTAGGCTATACGATCCAAATATCCCAACCCGATACGCCTGATTTTTCAAAGCAACTCTTCCGGTTGAGTCTGGGTCAGGAGTTCCATAAAAACCCCTCTCTCCATACTTGCAGAAGATACATTGACATAAAACAATAGGCAAAACCTGGGAAGAGCATTAAGACCCGCTTGGAATACGAACCATCTTGATATATCTTCACCTCCGGACACACTCCCTCCCGATCTCCAGAAAAAAAAATCCAAGCCGAAAAAAATACCAAATTTGTGGACGCCACGCAACAGAGAGCGGGCGGCTCCTCCCAAAGCGATGCGCTATGATGAACTGGAATGATACTATAGTCGCGTTCTGCGATGCATCAGAGCAAGGTGATCTTTCCCTGGTAAAAAAATTCCTAGCCCGCGACCATGATCTTATGTTCGCCGAGCATCCCGAAAGGTCTCGGCGGAATATGCCCACTCGTGCCATCCACCTTGCCGCGATCCAAGGGCATGCAGGCATGGTCCGATTCCTCCTGGAAAGCGGAGATGACCCTCTTTGCGAATTCTTCCACAACTACAAGGTGCCGTGCGCACTTTCTCTGGCAAAAACCCACGCGCACGACCTGGTCGTCGCCGTCATCGAAGCCCACATCGCTCGCAGAATCAACGCCCACCCCAGCCTGCTCTACGAAACTTTTGGGCCATCTGAAAACACCCTGCTGCACCTGGCTGTATACCACGGCCACATCTCATTGATCAAGTATCTTTTGGATCACAGGGTCGATATCGATCGGCGTAATGGGCGGGGTACAAGGCCCATCCATCTCGCTCTGTACGATGGCATGGGCGGCCCCACCCCCCCTATACTGAGAGATCCCGACCTTCTCGCTGCCGGAGCGCTGATCGCCCACGGCTGCCAATATGACATCTGGGTGGCAAGTGCCGTTGGCGATGTATCGCAGGTTGCTGGTTTGCTTGAGGAAAATCCAGATCGGGCAAACGAGAACAATGGCGCTGAACGGTACCCCTACGGTGCCAATTTCCCCCTGACGATAGCCGCACACGGGGGCCACCTGAGCGCGGTTCACACCCTTTTGGATAGCGGTGCTGACCCGGATTGCGAGTGTCCTGAACGCCCGTTCGCAGAATCGGAGAACCCGGAATCCGGCACCCCCTTAATTTTTTCCATCCAGCGCAGACATTTCGATGTTGCCCGCCTTTTACTCGACTGCGGAGCTCGTGTGGATTACAGCAGGATTGACTCAGGCCCCAACATCCCCATCACCGCATTGAGGAGTAAAAATGAATCCCTTATCAACAGAATAATAATCGGCGGAGGAAAACCTCTGCTCGGACACTATGTCCAAACGAAAAATTACCTCGTCATAAGAGAGCTTTTGGATAGATGCCCCGAAGACCCTACTGTACTACAAACATTTTTATCTTCTGCGGCAAGATGCTGTGATCCCAACGTCATGGAGATGTGCCTCGCGCAACAGCCCGAGGTTCAGACTGCGGGGCTGATCAGCGGCATCATCCGCTTTGCCTATGCGCTGAGCGACAGGCACGACAACAGGCGAGATGACTGCTTGGGGGTTCTGAGCCAGTTGCTCGAGCACGGAGCAAACCCAAACGCTGTCACTTCCAACGGCGAAACCGGCCTACACCTGCTTTCGAGTGCTGCAAAAACTACCGCACCACCCAACTGTGACATCCTTACCATCCTCGCCACAATGCTCCTCGATTGTGGGGCAGACCCCGATATAGTCGCCAAGGAGCCGCAGGTTACCGCCCTGGGCATGGCGGTAATACACAATCGCACGGATCTCGTCAAGCTGCTCCTCGAACGGGGAGCAGACCCGAATCTACCCACAGAGTCCCATGATATGCAGCCCCTAAATCTTGCAGAAGCCAGGGGATTTGGGGAGTCTACCGAACTCCTCCGCACGACGAGTAAGCCTCCGCCACATTAGGCGCGTAACCGACACTCCTACAACAAATAACGACTACAAATTCCATTCAACCATCAAACACCTTTGGCTGCTCTGGCAGGAAGCGACCTACAGCATGGACGCCCTACACGTAGACCTTTACACCGGCACAGGTACCAACCCCTCACATCTGCTCCTCGTTTTGCAGCGATTAGGCTTTGAACTCGAAGAGGTGGGTGAAGATCTCGCAAGCCTGTCAAAGGATACCTGCGACGCCCTATGTCTGCCCTCGGGCTACTATAGACTCGACGGCGACGCCGTTCCGAGCAGTTGCTAACTTTGTGAAAACGGGGGCGGATGCGTTGGTGTGTGCTGCAGAGCCTGGAACGTCTCCTGCTGCATTTCTCTGATCCCCTCAGGCTACAACCAGATTTTGATGGAAGGATCGGTCGTGCTTCGCCCAATCGACCCGAACCATCCGATATTCACGCACGCTTCTCCAAAAGGTCGCAGCTTTCCGATGACGCAAATCAACGGCCCAATGCTCCTGCCCAGAGATCCATCCTCCGCTCTGGCAACCTTCGACGAAAACGGCCAGTTTGCTGCAATCTTGGCAGCGGATGTCGGTCAGGGGCGGGCTGTGGCGATCTCCCCGCACCCCGAACTGAGCGTACAAAAAGATGGTGCGGAAATTGACAACTCACCCCTGCTGCGCGATGCGATACTGTGGTCGGCTAGGCAGCTATGATGTATCGCTACTGCATACAAAAAGATCTTAACCCCTACCAAGAAGCACGAGAGATCTCTCATTATTGATACAAGAACCCCTATTGGACGGGTTTGAACCTCGATGCACTCTTTCACCACGCAAAAACAGATGTCGACGCCGCTGGGTCTGCATGCACGCTACCGCTACCAGAAGGTCGTAGACTTCCTCCTGCCAAAGGTACCGACCCCAATCTCCCAAGAGATCTATCATGGGCGACACCCCTTCCAGTCATACATACCAAAGCGAGGATCGTGCGGCAGGGGTCGCGCAATCCAACTCATCTTCCAAATTCTGTCAACTCCTGAAGGGCTCCCGATTCAATAATTCCGTCATAAATAACTTGGCCGATTTCCCACACTCCGCCCATTTTACTGATGCTCACACCGTGCCTGTAGTGCCCTTCTTCTTCCTCATACCCTTCGTCTCGCCAATTTTTGGTTATCGATTTCAACAAACAATTTGCCCTATCTGTGGTTTCTGCATGAATTAAGAACGCACAGGTGGTCTCATACTCTCCGTGTTCTTCTTCAACTTTGGCAATGTAATACCTCATTTGCGTTTCCCCTTATCAATGATCCTCGCCACGTTTCTTACACTATCCTATAGCATTGCCTCTGTTTTTTTCGCACACCCAGCCCCGCTTATCTGGATGCCAAATTTGGCACGATTCTTTTTCTGCGGACGTCGAAATTGGCCCTCGGATTCCCAAACGCCGCTTCTACAATCTCACTCCGAATCCGCCGCCTGCCCGCTCATCGCCACATACCAGGATCTAACCTCATATTCAAGTAATCCGTCCACAACGGCAGGATCAGATGCTGCAAAAGTGTCCAGCTCCTCGCGCGATACCGACTCGTCCGCCACCATCATCCCACCTGTATCAGGATCTGCGAATGGCCCACCGAGTAACAGCTTCCCACAGCCCAGAAAACCCGCGTAGTGTTCTACATGAGCCATCACGCCTGGCTGCTGGCGAAAATCTTCTCCCGCCTTCCAATTCGGTCCCGGCCTATGGAAAACCACATTATAGACCTTCATCTTGCTTCACTCCAGGAACATCTCAAAGAGCGTATACTGGTAAACACACAGCTTTTCAAGTCTTGCAAACCGAGGCCCCCAAATCTAATAATAATACCGTCATAAATGGCTCGATCGATCTCCCACATCCCGCCCATTTTGCCAATACTCTCACCGTGTCGATAGTACCCTTCATCCTCCTCACGCCCTTCGCCTCGCCAGTTCTTGGCTATCCAGCCTCTGCGGGTCACACACCAACCAGTCCTCTGCGTTCTGAAATGCCCCTTCGGGCGTTTCGTACTCGTCAACAAACTCCCACCTTTATTTTTCTCTTCATCATTTCCAACTTTATCGCAGCATACTCCAATGCGGTCAAAGGCCAAGGTATCTTCACCTCGATACAGAATTTGCGGTGCCCCCCAACATAGGGAACCAAGCCTTCCGGACGATGGGCAGATACAGAGTATTCCAGAATCAAAAAATACCCCATTTAGCCCCATGAAATACTAAGAAATACTGGAAAAATATTCTTCTGATAAAGGAGATTTTCTTCCCGACCCCCAGCCTCAAATATCACCACCAAGTAATTTTTTGTTGTCTCCCAACCAGTTATAACCGCCTGCGGCAACTGGCACGGTTTTGGCATTAAGGGCACCCCATATACCTACCTATCCTACCCACGAGCTGACTGGGTGGCGAAACCGTGCTCCCCTTGGCATAGCGGTTTCGCATTTATGGTACCCGGCCTTCGGTCGGGTACCATTTCTGCGGGATTCAAATAGCTTTCCTCACGAATATTACGGTATTCCGAATGTGTTTGAGGCTTGTAGATGGCAGCGTCAGGCTACAGTCGCCAGATAGCTCCTCGCCGCCTCTGAGCCATGCTTCTCTGCGATATCCAGCGGTGTCCTGCCCTCCTCATCCCTACAAGATGCCTCAGCACCATGCTCTACCAGCACTCTCGCAATTTCGGGATGGTTCCACTGCGCTGACATATGGAGCGCCGTCCACCCATACTCGCCGGCAAAGTTCACAGCTGCGCCATGTTTTAAAAGAAGCCTCACCATCTCCTCCCTGCCCTCCCTATCTCCTTGTGCTGCAAACCACAATGGCGTGTTTCCTCCCATACCATTGTCGTACTTTTTACAGACTGCATTGAGATTCGCACCGCGCAGTATGAGGCTCTCAGCGACTTCCAACCTGTTCATCCTAGCAGCGACCATGAGAGGGGTAAAATCCAGATACTCGGAATGCGCGTCGAGCAAGTGGGGGGCTGCACCCAGCACAGCGCTGACCCTCTCCCAGTCCCCCATCCTCACCGCAGTCCATATCGATATCTCCGTTCCAGCGGCAACCAGACAGCCCACCAGTTCCCTAGACGGTTCTGCAATCACGAAAGTATACGCCAGATCCAGAGGCGTATACCCTTCCGAATCCAACACATTAGGGTCTGCCCCCAACTTCAAGAGCCATTTTACTATTTCCAATTTATCATTACTGGCCGCCGCGTGAAGCGGGGTGCGCGCAAACCGGGTTCTGTGTGGGGATAGCCCTGCGGCAACCAGGATCTGGCAGATATCTACGCGCCCTGTAGCAATGGCGCGAAACCAGTGGTCGTCCGCGAATCGCTGGGGAGCAACGTCAAGCGACTCCTGCAACCCCTCCAAGTCACCTGCCCGAATAAGTTCAGGAATCCGGTCTATAACATCCATCTATTTCTCCTTAGCCCCGTCAGCTGTGGGCAAGCTCCAGTTTCATCCCGTCTGGATCTTCAAAATACACCGCGTAGTAAGTCGGACTATACTCCGGGCATTCACCAGGCCGACCCTACACCGTTGCACGCATCTGGAGGAGAATCCTGCAGAGCGTATCGACCTACTCCCTGCGCTAAAGGCGAGGTGGCGGAAGCCAGATTCTCCCTGCACATATCGACCCTTTTCTGCTCTTACGATCCCAAAACTGCAACCTGGGGTCTCGGGATCCCACATACAGTAGACATCCGTTTCGTGCCCCACAGAGTACCCTGCAAAACCCAGAACGTGGTCGTAAAACTCTCGTGACACTCTAAAGTCGCTGACATAGACCATCAGATGCCTAAACGGCATCTCCCCTCCTAAAAATAGCCCACAAAGAATCCGCCAAAGATATTGTGCGGCAACCGTTTCCAACGAACAGCTCCGAAATCGGATATACGGCAAGGCTATCTAATACCAGCACTCAGGGTGAGACCTGGTCGGGAGATCTGAATTTATCAAGTGCACCATCGTAGTCTTGGTGTTTGTCTCCTGGATGGGTTATGACATATACCCTCTTCGCGTCATGCCGAGAACCCTCCCCCAGAAGTTCCGCAATTTTGCACAATAACCTCGCCTGAACCTCTGCGGATTCCTCGTCCTCGTGTTGTTCAATAACGGTTTTATGAACACTTTCTCCCTCGCATAGGGACAGTATATAACCGCCCGCTACGCCCTCGATCGATAGTTTCACCGTTCTACCCCTCTCCTCAGGAAACGTTGGAGACACAGGATCACCACCCCCCCCAAGCCCGAGAAGATTTGGAAGATCCTTCTCGAACCTCCTCCATAACACCTCATCGACAACATCCTCTTCTGACCAAATATAAGTTAACGTATACTCCTTTACCCCGCAGTTTAACGTGCAGGTATAAAAAACTTATTGGGCCTATTTATTTAACTCCACGCCGCCTATGATCGCCTCCGCATCATACCACGGGTTGACAAACGACTCCTCCAAGGAAGTCGAGCGCCCCGAGATTTGTGTCGGGCACTTTTCCGCAATTGTACTTTTGGCTCACAGGTGAGTCAATTCGTTACCCCCGAAAGCGGTCTTGCGGGCACTGCGAATGACTTCTGTCTATCCGACCCACGCATTGCCCTTGGCACGCTTCGAATACCAGACCAAAAATGCCGAGACCGCAGGGGGCATCAGAATGGCCAGCAAGATCTTGCCCAGACTATCAGCCATGCCAAAGTGTGCGGGCATCTGCACGATCACGCCGAGAAGCGCTGCGATGAACAGGTAGGGTGCTACCGATTTGCGAAGCAGAAACAGAACGCAGCCAAGCGTCCCTGCGAAGACCGCTACCCCAAAAGCTACTGTTGCCCAAGCGGGTCTGTTTTCGATTGTCGCTCGCAGCGGTTCGGGCATCGCTGCAACCGCATCCATCTGTGTGACGAAATTCATAACCGCACCGATTATCCAGAAGCTCTTGGGAACACCCCCAGTCATCTCGCCGTTCATCGTATCCCCTTGTTAAGGCAAGTTCTGAGGTCTCTACCTCTTTTGCAGTGATTCGATGGCGTCCCGTATTTCCCGGTCGTGACGCCGCCTGTCCAGAAAGTATTCCATACCGTTTTGTATCTGCTCTTCGCGTGGAGCATCGACTCCCCCATAGACAAATGAGGCGGAAACAATCGAGACCTTCCCCTCGCCTGATTCCTCCCATTTTGCGATGCGCCTGTCCACCTCCTTCCCCACCCTATCCCTGATCTCATCGTCCGTCATGTCCGCCGCTGAGAGATCGATGCCCTGATACTGTCGTATCACCTCCCAAACATGGACGGGAATAGGCACCATCACCCGATTGTAACCAGCCGAGAACTGCACCCCTTCCAACTCAAGATATACCCGGTCATTGTCGCCGGCCTCTCTGTAAAAATGAAAATTGTCGCCAAACGCGATAGTACCTTTTGTCGACATCAAGATACCCCCTTGTTTTCTGGATCAGCGCTGTCTATGCCCTATGACCAACCCTATTAGTCCGTTATAAGTCGAATGGATTCCAAAATGCTTCGAGATGCCACATCGCACACCTTGATCGTGCGCTCCCTGCTTCCCGTGACAAGCGTTTTCCCGTCGGACGTCATCGAATGAGCAAGCGTCCGATCCCTATGTGCGCGTATAACATCTTCTTCCCGCCAGGAGGCGTCGTCGACGAAAGTGATCAGACCATCGGTGTGCACGGCGATCAGCGTTCTGCCGTCCGGAGTAAAGCTCAGATGGTTGACGCCGCTGTACTCCTGTCGAGGAATCTCTGCGATCTGGCGAGCGCTTCGGGGATCCCAGATGCGGATGGTTTCCCCATA
>Ga0187827_10006525_pt1 | contig 13309 bp, 10 predicted proteins | sample ETNtaG_39_FD_167969 | JGI IMG/M metagenome (GOLD analysis project Ga0187827, IMG submission 167969) | Marine microbial and viral communities from oxygen minimum zone, Eastern Pacific Ocean - ETNP2014_SV_150_PacBio MetaG (Illumina Assembly) | ecosystem: Environmental > Aquatic > Marine > Hypoxic... | reverse complement strand
ATATTTCCAGACGCCCTTGCGGACCACAAATGCACTGGCCCTTACGCCGTGACCGTGGTATTCTGAAAAGGTGACACGCTCCTGGTCATTTATAGGTGTCTTTTGCAAAGGCATACCAATCCAATCAGCAGGTCGATCTCTTTGCGCCGATTCAAACAGGCTGGCCTGCACATCGTGTAAATCGACAGGCGTCATAATTCTCACGCCGCTGCTATAGTCCGGCCCGGCAGCGATGCCCGGAATTCTGGCGGCGTCATCATAAAGCGAACATTTCCACCACATCCCGAATTTTCCCAGCATCTCGCCATGATCCGACGTATAAATGACATTTGTATTTTCATATTGCCCGCAGGTTTTGAGCGCCTGAATCAAACGGCCTAACTGCTGATCGATGAAGGTCACACAGCCCAGATAGCCCCGTCGTTGACCACGCACCTGCGCTTCGGTAAATCCGCTCAGTTCGAAATGCGCGCGTATATCTTCGGCGCGCGGGTGAGCTGCAGACTTGGCCTCCATACCATGTTCAGGCAGGTCTTCCCCTTGCGGATAGGCATTCCACATTTCCTGGGTTACATAGTGAGGGAAATGGGGATAGTTCAAGTTAACAGTCAATGTCCAGGGTGAATGAAGGGCCGTGGATGTATCGGCAAGCCATCTTATAGCTGCGTTTACACGATCTGTATCGTTGTCGAAACAGGAGCTGTCTACGCCAAAACGATCTGCACGAAGGGCAGCGCCATTCCTTATCTGTAGCGGATTTCGACCGATATCCATGTCACCGGGAAATCCATGAGCACCCGATCCAATGATTTCACTGAATCCCAGTTGTGAACCGGGAGCAAAGACATGGGTTCTGCCTATATGCACAGTGTGTATGCCTTGTTCCGCCAGAACGCGGCCATAGGTGGGCACATCCTGTTTGACATTCAAACTACAGTTATTATAGGTCTGAAGTCGGTGTACACGCTGACCGGTCATAAAAGCGGACCGGCAGGGCATACATAGCGGCGAAGGGCAATAGGCATTTTCAAAGACCGTGCCCTGGTCGGCCAACCAGGCCATATTGGGCGTTTGGATAAACGGATGGCCGTATACCGAAGCATAGCGAGGATTATGCTCGTCGGATATGAGAAGAAGCGTATTGGGCATGCGAAGAGAAAATGGTGATTGGGTGATTGGGTGGTTGAAAAACCTAAGACCAATCAGACAATCACCCAATCAGACCGCTCTATTAAAACAAACCTATCTGGATACCTGCTTGAATCCCGATAAAGGATGTTGAGGGACTGGTTTGGATATTGTGATAGGTTACATCCAATTGAAAGTCTATCGGACCTGGAAAACCAAAAATGATGCCCCCACCCGCTGTGTAGCCGAATTTTGTCGTGCTGAGACCTGCGAGGGCGGTTACGGCGGTTGAAAATGTCGGTTTACCTTTTGTAACATAATACAATCCCGCCCCCGCGTTAACATACGGCTTTATGCCGGGTTTGGGCGGCGCAAACTGGATCATGGTTACGACCGGAATGATACTCAAACCAAGGCTACTGGAAAGAACGTTTTGACTAATCGCCTTACCGGAAAAGCGGATATATCCTACGCTCTGTCCAAAGGATACAAACGGCGCGAGGCTTTTTAAATACCGCCCCTGAACCATAAACCCTATTTTATCCGTTTCTGATAAAATGCCCACTGAAGAAGGTGTACTGGGACCAGCGAGGATATTCACGCCGGCCATAACGGGCTGTGCCGATAAGGTCACAAATGTAATCAGACAGACCATGACGCATGTTCTTTTCAACATCTGTTCTTCCCTCCTGAACCAGGTTGATAAAAATTCGAAATAACTCGAGCTTCCTTCGGTATTATTCCGATGTTTCAATTAATACGACCTTGAGTGGTACATTCTCATCTTCTGAAAGATAATAGCTAAAGACAAGATCTACAACACCGGTTCATTGTTTCTGAACAGGTGTTCACCCAACAATCAGCGATTTCGGTATAGAAATATAATCTATCGGTTTCAACCACCGATAGCCATATCGCGGCAAAGGAAGTCATAGAAACCTAATTATAAAGCCTATGTCCAATCTTTATCCAGCATACTTTTTACGACCAGATCATCATGACAACCTAATCGTGTGATGATTAAAGATCAAGCGACCCTTTGGCCACCAAGAAAAACGGCGGCTATTCTGCTCAGGGCCCCGATGTCCTTTGACGGGTCTCCACCAAATGCTGCAAGGTCTGCCTTTTTACCGATTTCGATCGTACCGATCATTTTTTCCATACCAATCGGTTCAGCGGATATACGCGTCGCCGAAGTCAGGGTTTCTGCCGGTGAAAAACCTAATATTCTCCAGAAGCTGAAAATCACAATCCAGATGCCTGCAGGCTAGATTCGAAACGCCGGAATCTGTTCCAGCCACTAACCGATCTTTCATGCCATAGTCAAGCATTTTTCGCATGATGTCCAGTCGATGCTCTAAACGGGCCAGTTCCTGCTTTTCCTCCTGCAGAAATTGACCTTCCTCACGCCGTTGGGTCAATGAGCCTATGCGCGGATAATCCGTCCAGGCCTGCAACGTCGGACTGATCCATATAGCGGATTTCGCCATTTTTTCGGCCAGGTCCGAATCGAATCGCAACTGATTAGCCGGATCAAGAAATTCCGCGTGTTCCATCAGGTCAATCCCGGCCTCAACCACTCTAATCATCGACTCTTTCGCCCGACAATGGGCAGCCGTCAGCTTATGGAAATGATGTGCTTCATGAACAGCGGCGTGCAATTCTCCCGAATGATCTTCATCGACCAGACCTGCCTTTTATCGTGTCTTTTCAATAAGAAATCCGCCGTTTACCCTGTACGGCCTCTTTTCCGATATAGATATCATAATATACATGACCGTTCCTGTAATTTGGATAGTTACCCCATTTATCTTGTTTGAAGCCTTTTAACCAGGGTTTCCTCAATTGATGGGTTTTCACGTGCCATAAAAAAACAGCCCCTACATCAGACGCAAGGATACGCTCGGATTCATCATACATCTGCATTCTATTCTCATGATTCATCTCCCCAGCGGCCCGGTCGATTAACCGGTCGAAGATCGGATTCATCCAATCCTGCCGGGTATATCCTCTCGGCTGAGACCGCCAGATGATACCGAGCATACTATGTGGATCGGGGAAATCATAGTTAAACCCGATAAGACTGAGTGGAATTTCCCAGTTATACATGGCTGCCCGATAGGCGCCACCTTCGGTATTTTTTAATTGGATCTGGATATTCAGATTCTCTTTCAGCATTTCCTGTATGGCCTGGGCCGTCTGACTGACTGCAGAGCTTGAGGTTGCATCGGCCAACCACAATTCAATCCTGGGAAATCCCTTCCCGTTTGGATATCCGGCCTCTGCCAATCTTTGCCGGGCCAACTCGATGTCGAATCGTTGATACGCTTGATATTTGTCACCGACGTTGCCAGGAAAATGCAGGGGCAACATGGTTGAAGCCGGTATGTACATTCCTTTTAAAATGGTATTGATCAATGCTTCCTTATCGATGGCATGGGCAAAGGCCTGTCTCACTTTTAAATTATTGAACGGCGGCTCACGCGTCCGAAAGTACATGTAGAAAGTAGAAAATTGATCATAGGCCCATAATTGCGCGCGCAATCTCGGATCGTCCTGCACCGCACCGTATAACATAGGACTGATCTCAATCGCGTCTATTTCATTGTTCTCGTAGGGGAGCATCCCCATATCATTGGCGGCGCTGCCCGAACCTACAACGGCATTGAACACACGAACAATTTGCCGAAGATGGCCTGGATTGGGGCCGTCATAATAGGGGTTCAAGCCGAACGTCATGTATTGGCCGGTTTTCCAGGTTTCCAACTGAAAGGCCGCATTGCTCAGACAAGTGCCGGCCATGCTCCACTGATCGCCGTACTTCTCGACCTGCCACGATGGTACTGGCGATGAGGTGTGGTATGCCGTAATATGAGGCAGATAGGCGCATGGCTGCTCCGTTTCAATTATCAGGGTATAATCGTCCACCGCCCGGACCCCGACAGACTCAGCATCCTCTACCTGTTGCTGGTTATACGCCTTTGCGCCTTTAATGTCATAATATAAAAAGGCATAGACATTGCCGGCGTTAGGGTGCAAAAAGCGTTTGAACGTATACTCGAAATCGTGGGCGGTAACTGGCCTGCCATCACTCCACTTCGCATTCTGTCGCAGATAAAAGGTCCATATTCTACCATCATCTGAGGATTCCCAACGTTCCGCCGCGCCCGGTACCAGTTCTCCGTTATACCCGAACATCGCCAGCCGTTCATACAGGAACTCACTTCCGCCGGCTACATAAAGAGAAACCCCCTGATCCATACTTTTCGGTTCGGCGGCCATATACCTGAATACCTGATGTTCTAATGGCGCCGCATCATCCGGCAGCCTGGCCATCAGCGCTTTATGCGCCTCCTGTCGTAATGCTTCCGTCTGGCCGAATAACAGAGGCTGGCGGATGATTTCCTCAATGTCCTGGCCGGTATCGCCACATTGCACGAGAAAGAAAAGCGAAATAAAAAGAGGGACGCCAGCAAGGCGAGACCTTCCGGATCTCATCTTATTCCTCCAATAGGGGGTTCCCATCTGCTGATTTTCATCGCGCTCACCCCGGATATGAGATACCTAATCGCGTGTACTGTTCGGTCTGCGCCTCACACGATTTCAGGTGATGTGTAATGCGTTCAATAAAACGAGATTCCCGGGCTGTATCGTGCATCGGATGGTTCTGAGCGGGATCTTCAAGGATGTCGAACATCTGGTTACGACCTGCATAAGAAGCTTCATCGGGGTGATGCTTCGGCACCTTACCTGTCGTTGGGATTTTATACAGGGGCAGATTATAGGTGTGGCCATAATATCGGCCCATTTCCACTTTGTCATACACCTCCCGGGGATACCATGTTTTTAACCCGCCTGTGGGCATGGCGGTATAGGCATATAATGGCCCGGCGTCTTCATTCACCGGATTTCGCATATACACATACCGGCCGTCTGTAATATTCATGGCCATACCGAAATAGCCAAAGATCACATCTTCCCTTTCGCTATGGCCTTCCAATGTCCGCAATATGGATTGTCCCTGGACATGAGGCGGCAACGGGCAATCAAAATGATCCAGAAACGTGGGCATCAAATCTATGTTCTGAGTCAACGCATCGTTACGCGTCCCTGCCTGCGCATTTCCCGGCAGGCTCATAATCAACGGAATGCGCACAATTTCATTGTACAACGGCATGATATTTTTCATCCAGTAGTCATGCTCCGCCAGCATGGTCCCGTGATCGGTCGTAAAAACGATGAGGGTATCGTCCCATAACCCCAGCGAATTAAGTCGGTCACATATCTTACCCACCCAGTGGTCTGTCATTGTCAACAACCCGGCGTAACATTTTCTAATATGCTCTATCGCCTCCGGTGATTCGTGGACTTCATCATAACTCGGCCAGTCAAAAATTGGTCCATCGTACGAATCGTTATACATCTCTCTGTATTTATCCGTACAGTAAAACGGTTCGTGAGGATCAAAGATTTCGACCTGAAGAAACCAATTATCTGCCTCTTTATTATTTTCAAGCCATTCTATAGCGGCCTGCGCCGTCTTTGGCCCGGAAAAATCTTCTTCTTTCTGTTGCCTCTTTCTGTTGGCAAAATTCTGTTGGGAAAGTTGTCCCAAATGATCAGGCAAGGCCATTCGATCTACATGAGATGCCCACCAGTCGTTTTCCTGCCCCCGGTGGAAATCCCAGGTATTAAACGCCGTATGATAATTTTCCCCCCCCAGTTCATAGTAGTGGTAATGATCTGTTAACAAGTGCGTAAATATCTCTTTCTTACGCAGTTCGCCGGGCAGGGTATCGTCGTAGGGCTCAATCGGTCCCCATCCACGGTAGACAAAATTGTACCGACCTGTCATAAATTCGCGTCGTGCCGGCATACAGGGCAGTGATCCCGCCCAATGATTGTCGAAGGTAATCCCTCGCTCCGCCAGACGGGTCAAACTCGGCGTGTGCACCCAATCATTGCCGTAACCCGCCAAATAATCCCTTCTAACGGTGTCAAGTACGATAAAGACACATTTCATGGAAGCCTCTAAGGCATCTCCCTCTGGTCAACATGGTACAGGATTGCACCTGCACACCACCTGCTACAAGTCACCTGCTACACGCACTGATGCGTCACATCGGTTATTTCTTTTCATCGCCGTAGGAATGGCCACCCATAATCGCTCTAACTTCAGCGGCAGTGGTAGCCTTCTGCAACGCAGTAATTCTCTTTTCTTCCTCTTTCTGAAGGGCGATCACATTATCCAGGACGGCCTCTAACTTGTCTCCGGGAAACTTACAGGCTCCGTTCTCATCCATGTGAATGATCTCACCCGGCGCTACATCCATACCACCGACAGAAACAGGGACATTGACCGCGTGCACGGCCATATCACCATGCCCCGGGGAAATGCCGCTCAATAGATATTGAAAATTCATCGGCCGAATTTCATCAATGTCCCGTGAAGGTCCGTTTGAAATCACCCCAATACATCCGACCGCTTTGGCGGCCGAAGTCATATTTCCGCCTGACAACCCCACTTTTCCGGCAATCTCCGGTGGAAATTTCTGATGGATCACCAGGACAGTGGGTTTGGGTGATGTATCGAGCGCGTCGATAACATCTAAAAACGTTAAATTATTAAAGTTTGGATCCGGCAGACCGTAAACACAGGTCACCGCATATCCGACTGTCCGGTCCATTTCAGGATACATACACTTAATCGTTTGATCGGTATACCAATTTTCGGTCCAGGGATTATACAGGCCCAAACACAGGGGATGGGCAGGGTAAGTCGCCACCACATTTGTTATGGAAGGGGTATCAAACTGCTTCAATGCTTCGATCATCTCTTGCGGGGGCCGCCGAGACATGAGGACTCCTTTGACTACGAGGTGGCAGGATTACAGCGGGTATATTCGACTTCTTTGCCATCTATGGGCATACGTCATAACATCAGCTAAGCGTATAGAAATGTTATTCTGATATGGGGACCTGTCAAGCATGGAATTGGATCTTTGCTCCAGTTTAATAGACGTAAATGGCTATTAAATAAGCCGATATTGACTATCCTGCGAACCCACGGTCTATCGTACTGATTATTATTCTTATTGTTTTCAACAAGTTATATAGAATGAAAATCATCTGGCACGGAAATTCAATCAGGAAATGGGTGGATGCGATAATTGAATTTAACTGAAGATTCCCCGCCAAGCTTCCGGGGAAACACTCTGCCGCTCTTTTGAGTAGGCGCACACCCATTCAGGAGGTTGCATCATGACACACGTATCGGCACAGAAAACGGACAAATTACCCGCCAGGTCGGGATCGACAAGGCTCATTTACTACAATTGAAAACGCTGATATAAAAGGCAGAGGGGAAAGCGATATACTGCGGGAGCGCAACAGCAAATTATCCGTCCTGGGATCTCAGTGTCAGCTAGCATTAAAGCTGAATCCCAGCCTGGAAGGCGTCCTGGAAGTACGCCTGACAATAGATACCAATGGCCGCGTCCGCTGAGTTGAGATCATGGGAAATACGCATAAGAACCACCGCTTTGTCAGCCGTATAACAAGCATCATGAGAACCGGGCGATTTGGAGCAGTTGACACGGGCCCGTCGACGGCTATTCTTAGGTTTCCTTTTACTTCAAGCTGAAGGGAGGGTGGGCAGTATGTAGATAGTTCCGAGTTCCGAGTTCCGAGCAGATAGTTCCGAGTACAAGCGATACACCTCGGAACTCGGAACTATTCTGTGGGCAGGTGGGTCAGATTGAACGACCACCTGTCTTTTTTATTCTTGCAACGCCCTTTGCAGGAGGGCGGTAGAATAAAACTCGTAGGAAGCCGCTTTGTCCGGTACATCGACCAGATGTACGGTGAATCGGCAGGGAACCCCATTATCGGGTAGATACTCCTTGAAAAATGTGCTGTATGCCCTGGCATACGCTTCCCGAAGACGATCCTGCTCTGCCGCGTATCCTATGGGATCTACCATTGGATTCGGCGATTTAGGCTGACACCCGAAAGCATGTACTTCAATAAAATCGATCTGTTTCAGGGACGCACAAATGCCCGCATTGATGAGCCATTTTTCCCAGCTCAGAAAAACCAGCGGAATCTCCTGATCCGGGTCCATGGTGACCAGTTCGTCCAACCCCAGAACGCCCATCGCGGAATACCCACCCGTCAAACCCGCAAAATAGATTTTTAGATCGCCATCGCCCTGCTCCTCTGTAACCAGCGCGGATAATACCGGACGATCGCCATCATAGTAATAGGTTAATTTACCCCGTTTTTTAATATTAAATGCCATACCCTCTCCTCATCAAACAATGATTCGAAATTAACGGCGCCCTTAACTCACACAGCCCAACTAACCTCATTTACTTATTATCGAATCACATTTTGTCAAGGATTATTGAATTTGTAACGATCCCAAAAATATGAATCCAAATATAGATATACGCTTTCTTGAGGCACCATTTCCAGCTCCATATTGTCCATGGAAGGACGCCAGACCCCAAACGAAGAGGGAACAAAACATACAATCAGTTTGCAAAATATAGGTGGTAGGTTATATTGCATAAAATTTCACTCTTTACTGAAACTTCGGGAAGGATGGGCCGGTTATGCATCTCAACGACGCCAAAGTCCGCTTTATACATACCTGGGCGATACTGGCGACCCAATGGGGTATCAACCGAACTATGGGACAAATCCATGCCCTACTTCTGACCTCCCCGCTCCCACTCAGCACCGACCAGACTATGGAACGGCTACAAATCTCTCGGGGAAACGCAAATATGAATATCCGGGCTCTGATCGACTGGGGCCTTATTTACAAAGAACTCCGTCCGGGTATACGTCGGGAGTATTTCCAGGCGGAAAAAGACATGTGGGCCGTTACAAAAAAGATAATCAGGGAGCGGAAAAAAAGGGAGATTGATCCGCTTGTCGAGATGTTGGATGAGATGAAGGATGTTGAAGTGGAAACCGGCACAAGTCCGGATGATTTACAAAACTTTAAAAAGATTGTTAAAGATTTAATGGAAATAAATCGAAGGACGGATCTCTTATACAATCTATTTCAGACGATAGACCAGACTGGACTTTTTTCTATTTCAGACGAAATAGTGAATATAAAAGGAAAGAAATAACCGAAGACCTCTATGACCCCTTATCCTTATCAATCAGATGTTGTCTTGATCGGCGGCGGACATAGCCATGTCCAAGTCGTTAAAATGCTTACGATGAAACGAGCGTTGCCTCAGGTTCGTTTTACGATGATTTCCGACGAGTCGGTCGCCTATTATTCTGGTATGGTGCCGGGTGGCCTGGCTGGCCTATATAACCTGGATGAAATCGAAATGGAATTGCGGCCCCTGGCACGATGGGCAGGCATTCGATTTATTCGAGCTCGTGTCAGCGGTATCGATCCGACGTTACGACAGATTCTGTTCGACGATGGCCGATCTCCCCTAAATTTTGATGTCTTATCAATTAACGTGGGTTCTGTCTCAAGGGGCATGGATATAACTGGCGTAAAATCTTTCGCTACGCCCACTCGACCTCTCAGTCACCTTTTAAAGCAGGTTGTCCGTTTTGAGTCAACTTATCACCCTGGTAAAAACCCGCTTCGGGTGGTTGTCGCAGGAGGGGGCGCAGCAGGTGTAGAGCTGGCGTTTGCGATGCACGCCCGGTGGACAGGGCGGTTGAGCCCGGTGAAAGTAACACTTGTAGACAGCCAGGACACCATACTCCAGGGACATCATGCCAGGGTACAAAAACTGACCCGTACCTATTTAGACCAAAAAAATATCACGTATATTGCAAATAGCCGGGTTGTCGGGGTAGAGGAAAAAAAGGTGCTCCTGATCGGGGGTGAAATTTTGCCTTTTGACCTGCTTCTATGGGCTACAGGAGGCGCACCGCCTCCATTGATCCAGCATACCGGTCTAGACACGGATAAAGATGGCTTTATCAAGGTCAAACCGACCTTGCAAACCCTACAATACGACCATATTTTTGCTGTGGGCGATTGTATCAACTTCGAAGCGTCCCCCCTACCAAAAGCAGGTGTATATGCCGTCCGTGAGGGACCATTGCTGGCTAAGAATATCGAAGCGTTTATTAATAAAACCAGGTTAATACCTTATAAACCTCAACCGGCGATTCTTGCCTTATTAATGACAGGTACCCCCAACGCCATAGCCAGTTGGCGATCCCTCGCCCTCCACGGACCGAGAATCTGGCGTTTAAAAGATTGGATTGATCGGCGATGGATGAAGAAATTCGATCCCGCCTTTTTTTCACCCATGAATAACGTGGACGATCATCCCCAAAAAGAAAGTGTAACGGACAAGGATGCCATGCGGTGCGCCGGATGTGGCGCCAAGGTGGGCTCAACCATATTAACCGGGGTGCTTGACGGCCTGTCCATCCCACCTGATCCCCACGTGAAAGTCGGTTTTCAGGATGCAGACGATGCCGCTGTTTTGGACTTACCCTCTGATCGTCTACTCATCCAGACCATAGATGGTTTTCGGGCGTTTATAGATGATCTGTATACATTCGGCCGAATTGCTCTTATCCATGCAGCCTCTGATATTTTCGCCATGGGGGGCGTTCCCCATACGGCCTTGATTATGGTGACGTTGCCTTTTGCGGCTAAACATCTGGTAGCTGATGATTTAAAACAGCTTATGACCGGTGTAGCTGATGAAGCCAGCCGTATGAATCTGACTATAATCGGCGGGCATACGAGTGAAGGTTCGGAAACATCGATAGGTATTATGATGAACGGGCTCACCGATCCGAAAGATATCTCAAAAAAAGAAAACCTGAAGGTTGGGGATGCCCTTGTTTTGACCAAGCCTGTTGGCACCGGTGTTATTCTTGCAGCGGATATGCGATTGAAAGCTCGGGGGCGTTGGATGGATGGGGTCATACAAGGCATGTTGATTTCCAATGGGCCGGGTGCTGAGGTTTTAAAAATACATGGTATTTCAGCGGTCACGGATATCACAGGCTTCGGCCTTGCAGGTCACTTGACTGAAATGCTGGAAAGCAGCGGGGTTAGCGCGGAAATCAAGTTGGAACACATCCCCGTCTATACCGGTGCCAGAACCTGTCTGGACAAAGGGATTCAAAGCACTCTTGCCCCCTCTAACAGGGAACATGTAGAAAAACGGTGGCAAATTGGGACATCTCCGAAGGATGATATTCTATACGATCCTCAAACCTCCGGCGGCCTTCTGGCAGGGGTCCGACCTGATCAGCTTAATATAGTCCTTGAAGCCCTTCGTGAGACAGGATATGAACAGGCGGCCTGTATAGGCCAGGTTGTTGATGGACCCCGGACATTGAAAATTTCATGAGGTCATCCCAATTACAATTTTGCCTATATGCTGCTGAGATTCAAGGTATTCATAGGCCTCCAACGTATGATCAAGAGAAAACACCCGATCAATACAAGGCTTCAATTGGGCAATTTCGCAGGCGCGGGCAAGGGCTGTCAGTTCCTGTGCAGATTCCATATATATACCCCGAATTTGTATTTGCCTTCCGATAATATCAAACGGATTAAGGACACTCTCATACCCATCTAGTATGCCAATTAATGATATCCGGGCGTTTAAAGCGCAGGCTTTTAGAGATTGGGTAAACGTCTGCCCGCCAGCTACATCTACAACCAGATCCACCCCACGTCCGTCCGTATAGGCCCTCACCTGTTTCGGCCAGCTTTCATCCCGATAATCGAACGTTTCTGATACACCGAATCGTTCTTTAACCACCTCAGCCTTTTCCTCACTGGATGTGGTCATGATTACCTGCGCCCCAGCGATCCGGGCGATCTGTGCAGCGAATATGGAGACGCCCCCCGTACCGTGAAGCAACACCCGTTCTCCTGGTTTTACCTGGCCATGCGTCATGACCCCAGCCCAGGCGGTCAGTCCGGCAATGGGTAGCGTAGCACCCTCATGAAATGAAAAATGAGAAGGCATAGGAACCAGGGCGTCTGCAGGAAAACAGACTCTTTCTGCCAGGATGCCATTAACTCCGCCGCCCCCGATTAACGATTGCATCCAATCCCCATTAATCTTCCCCGCCGGCCAATGTTTGAAGGGGGCATTAAGAACGGCAGTCCCTTCCCTGAAACGAGTGACATCGCAGCCTACCTTCAAAACGGTTCCAGCCATGTCGGAGCCGGCAATGAAAGGCTCCGGCGGCGCCTTTCCATACTTGCCTCGAGCAACAAGTAAATCCCTGTAATTCAAGGATACCGCCTTGACTTCGATTAAGACTTCGTTACTTCCCGGATCATCCGGCTCTGGTATATCAGCGTGACACAACCCATCCTGACCAACCAAATAGCCACGCATACGAACTCCTTATCCTGAAGGGTTAGGAATGATAAACAAAAATGTTGGTTGAATAAAATACCAGGAGGAAGTTCAGGTAGAATGAAAACTCCCCTCAGCAGGATGCGGGTGATGCGTGCATCACCCGGCTGATCAAAAATGCTGAATCATACCATCGTAGCCATGTTCGACGGGTACAGGCGTACCGAGGTCCCGGAGCAGTTGATGGGTAAGATTGAGTTTATCGCGAAGGAAATCATCATCGTGCATCGGATCATGATGGGTGATGATCCACTGTTTGGGCTGAGCCAACTTTATGAGCGCGCATGCATTTGATAACGAGCTATGTCCCCAACCAATTTTATTAATGTATTCTTCGTTAGAATATTGGGCTTCATGGATGAGTACGTCTGCATTTGTCAAAAAGTTGATCAATTTGGTATTGATAGCCGCCAGTTCATGATCCATAGTAATTTCATGCGGGGGGCCGAGGTAGCCTTTTAAAAACTCATTGTCGGGAACAAACGCGAGTGATTTATCACCGAATTCTATTTTGTAACCCACGGTCGAGCTTGGATGGACCGTGTATTCCCATGATACAGTCATGTCACCGATCTGTATGGGGTCGGCGCCGAAGTGGTGAAAACTCAATTGGGCTTGCATATCGTCCATCTGTACAGGAAAATAGGCCCGATCTAATATCCCTTTGAAAATGGACTCTATATCCTTATCCAGATTGGGCGATGCATACAGATGGATATGATATCCCGGAATAAAAGCCGGGACAAAAAAGGGAAACCCTTGAATATGATCCCAATGGGTATGGGTGATAA
>Ga0187827_10006522_pt1 | contig 13312 bp, 13 predicted proteins | sample ETNtaG_39_FD_167969 | JGI IMG/M metagenome (GOLD analysis project Ga0187827, IMG submission 167969) | Marine microbial and viral communities from oxygen minimum zone, Eastern Pacific Ocean - ETNP2014_SV_150_PacBio MetaG (Illumina Assembly) | ecosystem: Environmental > Aquatic > Marine > Hypoxic... | reverse complement strand
TATGGATTATTTCTTCAGACTTTTATCGCTTTTGTGACATCTGCTTCCCCCTTTCTTAATCCAATTATATAGCTTTATACTAACTTTACAACTGGATCAGTTTTTGGGGAGCAGGTCAATCAGCACTTGCCTTAATCTTTTTTTATACACGAGCAAAAACATTTTTTGTCTCAAGCAGAATCGGCTTTTCTTACTACAAACTTGAGCTTATAGCCTAATAAATACTTGTGTATATTTTCTTCACTCATATATTCAAAGATGCTGTGTAAACCTTTAGCTTCTCCAAGATAAGGATGCTCATAATTTAAATAGTTGTTCATAACACTAATTTCACTTATAATAGTTGAACGGTGACTAATCTCATATCCCTCCTCTTCCAGCAACGTTGTTAGAGTATCATTATTGAACATGTTGATATGTGACATACCATTAAACATGTTGCATTTCTTTTGAAGCATTTGTGCCGCCAAAGAACCAATATTTGGAACTACAATCAGTAGTACACCCCCAGGTTTCAGTATTTTGCGAATGCGTCGTAGGTCCTGCCGTGGAAATGGAACATGCTCTAAAACATCCCACATAGCAACTGCATCGAATGTCTCATCCTGAAAAAGTTTGTCCGCAAGTGGTTCACCCAAGACCTCCAATCCGAGGCTTTTACAATACGTCCTCTCTTCTTTATTAAGTTCTATGCCTATAGCATCCCAGCCAGATTTTTTACATACACGTAAAAATTGTCCTACCGCACAACCGACATCCAGTATTTTCCCTTTTCTTTGTAATATATCCTCTAACTCCTTAATACCTTGCTCAAATTTAGATTGATTAAATTGTTGTTCAACAGAATTGATTTGTTTTTTCATACAACTTCTAGCATAGTCCGATTCCCTATACATTTCCTCCAAAATTTCTTCTTTAATAATCGGAGACACAAAAACGACACTGCACCCTAAACACTTTCTATAATGGAACCCATCTTTAATAAAAACAACTTTAGAAGATTCAGATTCTTTATTACAAATCGGGCAATCTCTTTCTTGAGACAACTCCTCTTTTAGCAAACCATCTTTCGGATCAACAAGGCTTTTGATAGCTCCAGCTATTTCCTCCGCATTAACGTCACGTCCAGTCTCTTTCTGAAATCTTTTAGATCCCAAAATCATACTACCTTCTTCCATAATTTATCTCCTAAGGATTGAAATAATGCAAAAAAACCGTCACCATCTTCTAGATTATTGATCATTAATGTGAACATATAATTTATATTGTATCTGTTGTATTCAACCACCCACATACTTGTCCTTAATCTCATCCATAGCCTTTAGATGCTACTTACCATCTTTCGTATGATTGAATAATTCCTTGTTTTTCGCCACAGTACTCCATGTTTCAAGGTCAAGTAGTGGATCATCAGCATACCCTTCCAATCCATGGTTTAAAGTTAACCAGGCTGTAAGACATCGGTTGAGTTTGGGGTTTCTCCGCATATATCATTACCCTTACTAATTGTATCAACGTCAAACTTCCTTCCACTAAGTTCATAGCCAAATTTGTTCCTCCAATCTTTAGCCAGCCTCTCACAAAGGTAGAGTTCCCATTCCTGCAGTGAATCCTTCCATATATCTATTCTAGAGGTATCAAAGCCCTTATGTTTTTTTCCAGTATGAGAGGACCGTCAGCGTTTAACATATACCCCATCAAATATATCGTCCCACTTCTCTGGCTGAATCATTAGTGGTTCAAAGTCTACTCCTATGAAATCGCATAATTCCCTTGCCATTTTTTTAGGAGCAAGAATACTATCCTCGTATCTAACAAGAAGATAATTTTCCTTTGGCAAATACTTGCTATAATAGATACTCTTGTCAAAGTTATCTAAACAGTTAAAGATGGAAATCAAATAATCTGCTTTTTGATAGCTTGCTTTACCCCATGAGGCAACAATACTTCTAGGATCACGGTAAATCTGAATAATCTTTGCCTCGGGAAATAATCTCAAGAATTCAGGAATCTTAGTCCAGTGGAGAGCCACATCTTCTCCTGCAACAACTTTTCCCAGTCTTTTCAGGTAAAATCTCATTATCGCTTCATATACTGAACTGTAGTTATACCCAGACGAATCAATGCCTTTTAATATTTCTTCCACATCCAGGTTGAACCGCTGATAAGGCAATATTTCATATTTCCCATTAGAAAGAAAACAGCTATTTTCCCACAAGCTTATCTATCAATTTCTTAATCCTTATAGGCGTTTGATTATCTAATTCTCCTTCTGCATGATGATCTTTACGGACATTGTCATATAAACTTTCTGGCAAGCCATTATCCATTATATGTTTTATATTTCTTATTAACTCATCCGCATTCTGCGCAATGATATGTTTATTATATTTTATAGCTTCTATTGATCCAAGCGTATCGTATCCAATAGTTTTAGTGCCAGAAATTAACGAACTATAAAAAGCAGAGGCGTCAGCACTACATATACAATAATCACTTACAGAAATAACATCCTTCATAAGGATTTCGTCATTCTGATAATATTTATTTTGAGGAATTTCAGACAAAACGTCTTTCAAAAAAGGATGTTTATATTGACTACCGCCCTGCATATATTTACCCTTAAAAACAAAAAAACAATCATCTTGTCGAGCTGCCCATTTGAAAAAAGGGAGCCAATACTTTAAAAAAGCTTTTTGTGCGTCATTCTCATCAAACAAAGGACACCAAGCTCTTTGATCTTCAACGAAAAAAGGCCAGTAAAAATTTACAAGGATACCAATAACCTTTTTATTACCCCTGTTAAGACCATTTATGATAAATTCTTTTCCCTTATCTATATTTTCTATTTCATGATTTCCTACTGGGACAAATTCGTCAACATGGGGGCTATATCGACGTAAGTATTTTTTATAATAAATCCCTGGTACTAAATAATAATTCACAACGGTATTTGCACGACTATCATCAGGCCAGCAATAACCAGCGTAACCATGAATCAATGTCATTGTCTTGACACCATATTTGTTAGCTAATATAGTAAATATACCTGGATCAAATCCCATCTCACTCTCAAAAATAGCTAATTTTGTATCTATTTGCTCTAGTATACTTTTAAATCTAATAACCTTATTAGTGAAACTTACAACAGCTTTCATTACTAATAAAGATGAATGTATATTAAACGATAAAGCATAAAAGCAAGAAAACAAATGCTTGTAATAATCAACAAAAAGGCTTTTTATCATAAAAATCTTCTGTTGCTGGTAATTATATACTATACCACCTTCACCTTCTAAGTAATTTGCCTTAGCATTTGAGAAAGGCTCAAATAAACAAGTATGTATGCAGTCCTCTAAGTTTATTATTCCAGCATCAAAATAATACATCACCCTGTATTTATCAACATCATCATTTATCATTGCACCACTGTGATGAAAGAACATTGTTTTTTTTGCTATCTTATGATTATACTTTCTTAAACTAATATTGCCAAATCTCAGCAATCTCACAAACACGTAAAAAGGAGCTACTCCAAGCCCAAACAAATAAGCGATAATCTTTATAGACTTGATTATGCCTAATAAAACACAATGCCATCTTACGACTATGACGTTTTGTGAGATATCACTTATCATTCGAGCAATAAAGTTTATTGTAGTTGGAAAATAATAAACATATTCACCTTTATTTTTAATGATAAATTCTTTTAGCATAGTATATTTATAGGCATCGTTTATTACACTATTAACAAATATTTTTTTTATCAAACTCTCAGATCTTTCATCACTTAAATATTCAATAAAATGCTTTGTGGCTAAAGGGTTCTCCTCTACTATTTTATTGGCAATCTCAATAGCCAGCTTGCCAGTTTTTGCTTGAATTCCTACTTCTATAAATTGAATTAGATGAATCTGTTTAATCCCTATTTTCTTTGTGCATTTAAAAAGATTTTTTTTGATAAAAGCGCTATAATTTAAGAAATACTGCTTCTTAAAACAGAACTTGTTTATGATAGACAGGCAAAATGTAATAACATTTAGCTCTTCATAAATAATTACCCTCTGTTTCATTTGCATACAGATTTATTGGCTAATCTATGTAACTTTGCAAAATACTTCAAAACCAAACCATCAATTACTCAGCTATTTTTCGTGCCGTAATAAAAGAATCGTATCACCAGTCTATTTCTCTTCACTGGTCATAAGGTAGATTGGAAGAGCAATGGAGATGTAATAAAAGGAAAAAGCATTTCACAAAAATCTATACAATGTAAACTACTCAGAATTCTAGACATTTCTTGCTTTTAATATAAAGGAAAGATTGATATTGCTTAATTTGACATTGAATGGCTGCTAAGGAGTTTCAAAGTAGGCTCCAGTTACCTTCATTCTAATATATCGGTATATATCAACGACTATCGGTTTCGGCAGATCTTTCAGTGCATAATACTTAAAATAGCACAGCAATGATCTCTTGCATACTTGTTTTACGGCTTCACTCACATTGTACATAAACTCTTCATCAGACATATTGGTCAAATTAACAGTAATCCTAGAAGCATCTCCTTCATGGGAATATTTTTCTAACCAATCCTCTTCACCTATTCCATTCTTCACGTATTTTTCATAAACTTCTGTACCTGGATATGGTTGTAATATAAAAAATGATTTCATTACTAATAAGTTTTCCTTTAGGAAGCTTACCGTTTCCTGAATAGTCTCAGGTGTTTCTCCTGGATAACCCATCACAATGCTAGCAGAAGGCTTTATTCCTATTTCCCTGAGCAACCTAAAGGTCTTTTTAGCTTTTTCAGTGGAGACTCCAACCTTCTTCATATTTTGTAATATCTTTTTACTTGCAGACTCAACTCCAAAACAAATTCTCACCAGACCTGATTTCTTTGCTAATTTCAACAAATCTCGATCCTTATACGAAAATTGATTTACTCGACCAGCAGTAACCCACATAACATTAATTTTATTATCTATCAAACATGTGGCCAATTCATTCATCCATTTTTTATTAGACCACGGCAGCTCATCACAAAGAAAGAAATATTCGATTTTGTATGTTTTGGTAAGAAATGATATTTCGTCAACTATTTCATCAACCTTTCGGTATATTATCTCTTTACCAAAAGGCCTGACACAAAATTCACACTTGTAGTAACAGCCCCTGGAGCCTGAAACCATAACACCGCGATAACCTTGAAAGTGTTTATAAGAGCTTATATAACCTTCCATGTTAAAATACCTATAAACAGGCACTAACGACTGAATTTTTCCAACTCTCTCTCTCGATGATGTTTTTACATATTCACCTTTATCCAAAAAAGCTATACCTTTAATTGATCTTAAGTTATTTGAACATTTTAATAGCTCGACAATTGTCTCTTCTCCTTCACCAATAACACATATATCTATGCCCAGTTTTTCTAAAAGTAATTGTGAATGAATTGTTGCAATAGTACCTCCACATACTAACTTTATATTTGCAAACAAAGATTTTAATATTCTTGATATGTTTTTTACTTGCTTATAATTGGTTGACATTGCGCCAAATAATACAAAGTCAGGCAACAAATTATATTTGTAATTTGCCGAGAAATATTTCTTTATACTTTCCTCATCCCTAGACCAAAAATTAAGATCTAAGATGCTAAAATCATAATCCTGGCATTGTGATCTTACAGTATTCATTATATAGGCCAATCCGATCGGAAAGTGTATATTCGCAACTTTTTTATCAAAATGTGATAATCTGCTTGTATGTGGTATATTTACAAACAGTACAGTTTTAGTAACAGACCTTTTTATATTAGAAGCTGTATTCATTCCTCTTGAAAAATGTCTTTGTACCCTGTCTACTATATTTCATCATGCTCCCTTTCCTGGCACAAATACAAGATATTCTCTCATGAATTACACCTTACTTCTTAACGGAGTGCTGTATACAAAAGCGTATACGATGTTATAAAGCACAATCAGGTTACTTATTCTTATTTCCTGTTATTTTGACTGCTTTAAGGAAGAAATCTGTGCCCCATTTTATTTTATTATTGCGGACCATGCAGTATATAGGATATCCTATTGAAATATAATAAAAGCAAAACAGCTTCTCCATGAACATGAATTTGCTGATTATTTTGAATAATTTAAATTCAAAGCAACGACCTGTTTCCAGAACATGAAACAGAAAATTAACAAACCACTCGTATTTCCCACCATCAAAATATTTAAAGTCAACTATTTCAAAGCCGTTTTGTTGAAGTTTCTCATTCCATTCCTCATATGATAACAAGTTGTAATGATGCCTTTTTTTGAGTATAGATTCGGCAAATCTCTCAGCCAGACTTTTGTTGAAATTTCTTAAGATAAAATGAATTATGTTTGGCTTAAAAAGGTATGCTGAATATCCTGACATGTATAAAACTCCACCATCTTTGACAATTCTAGATAGTTCACTTAAGGTGCTATCTAGATTCTTAATATGGTCTATGGTATGAACAAGACATATCGTTCTGAAAGTATCATCTTTCCACGCAAGATTATATAAGTCTTCAGAAATGACCCATTTCCATAGTTTATAATTTCTGTATGCTTTTGCACCTGTAAAGTACAAGAATTCACTTCCACAAGTAAATTCTTTAGTTCCAAAAAAAAGTGAGGATATATCGCCACGACAAAGACCAATCTCAAGACTTGGATCTTTCACTGAAATCGATTTATAAAAAAGTGATTCCTGTGCTTTATGGAGATTTCCCACTATGGACCAATATCCAAAAGCCGCTCTATACTTTAGAAAATTATCATCAATATTCTTGTACAATGGATAGTTTAACATCCTTAAGAATACACTAGCTGGTATGCATAACATATGATACAAAACAAATAGAAAGAAAGCCCTTACCTCACCTGTTCTTGAAAGCTTAGCTTTCTGATCACATGATAGTAATCTCTCTTTATATGTGGGGTGCTGGCGTAAAAACATGTGATTAGCTAGGTAGATATGAAGATATCATCTTACTGATATACTTTGACTGAAATTCAGCGCCTATCGGGTTATAATATGCATAGCGTGGGTGTATGTAAAACCCCCTTGTATCTACTCTGTTTTCATAAGCATACTGGTAAGTATCAAAGTATTCTACGTTAATCTTCTTTGTTATATATTTTAGATATCTCCGGCAAGGTATTTCATTGTATTTAAATCCAAGCGGATGCTTATTCTCAGTAAGCAACCAATTATTACCTGCATTATAGTAGGCCATATGTGGTATTATGATCATAGGTGATGATTTCTTAGAAACCAGCTTAGACCACTCCCTGAGAATATGCATGCAGGTTTCCCATTGATATGGAAGAATCTTATCACCATGGCTTTTGGTTTTCGTAGACTTTTCAATGTCCTTGATTTCAGTTCTGTCATTGAATTTCCTCAAACGTGTTGCTCCCTGAAAACAATCCACAAGAGCACAATACACATGTATGCAATCACGGAGCCACATATGTAGGGTCCTAGCAGTGCGGCCACGCTCTATAATCGTGTTATCATTGGGACCAAGGTATATCATATCATTTGGATGTTTTGTTTGAGGCGAACCACACAAACGTAATCCTTCTGCTTCCGACCACAAAAAGACTGGTTTTGTAAAAAGAATTGGTTTGCCGCTTTCATGGAATGTAATAGTTCGTCTGGGATTGTTGACATTAAAATAATAAATTAATAAATCATAATCAAACTTATGGAAGACTGTCTTGTACCATAAGAACAATTGCCCTAAACAATAGTTTCTCGCCGCAACAGGTATTATCTCAATCTTTTTTCCTGAAATCTCATTTGATAGATTTTTTTCTATCATACTAGAGATAGTCTGGCTTTCTTCCAACTCCCAGCCCACCAGTGTCGTTTCACCAAAAATAAGTATACGATATGTATCTTGCTCTTTAACAGAACTATATTCTTTAGAACTCCTTAAACCTAACGAGTTTAGCCTTATCTCTCTCTTGCCTTTCATATAACGATGATAAAAATCAAATCCTATTCCCGGCACAGGCTTCCATCCTCTTTGAGAATCAGGTTCACATACAGATGATTCGTCAAATGCATCCTTCCATAACCGGTATGGATTCTGAAGACGCAAAAGTACCTCTACCAACAAAATGACCACCAAAGGAATGAATGAATAGTATTTCACAAATTACTTATTTTGTTCTGATGAGACCGGACTGCGAGAAACTAGGATATCTTCTAACCAGACGGCATCAATGTCCGTCTTCAAGAATGTATTAATCGCATCTTCCGGGGAATTAACAACAGGCTCTCCATGTAAATTAAAAGAAGTATTTAGAAGAGCTCCAATGTTTGTAATCGATTTGAACTGTTTAATTAAATCATAATAATCCGGATTTACCTCTCTACGTAATATTTGCGGCCGTGCTGTACCATCTCCTGAATGAATGACATTTTGCAGTTTGGATGAATAGGAATTCTTACAGGAAAAGCAATGGTCATACTCTCAGAAATTATTTCTTTTGGATTTTCAAGATACAGTTGCTGGTCCTCCATCAATATAGTAGGGCAAAAGGGCATCCAGAAATCTCTATACTTAATTTGTTTGTTAATTTTATTAACTATCCCCGGTTGAGATGGATTGGCAAGGATTGATCTGTTACCGAGTGATCTTTGACCGAACTCTGCCCTACCACGACACGTGGCAACGGCCCAGCCCTCAGCAATTAACTTTGCTATCAGTTTTTGATTAGTATTCTCATGTAGATAAAATTTCTCCTTAATGCCATAATGTTTTAATGCTCTAAAGACATCCTGGCGAGTAAACCTAGCCCCTAAATAGGGACTTTGTAGTGGAGGTATTTCATCAGGATTTCCACCATTTTGCAGTATATTTTTTTCTGTAAGCCAATATCCGGCGCCAATAACGTTAGACTCATCTGCCGGGGAAATTGGGACATAAAGATAATCCACCTCATCTAACTGAGACATGAGCATATTGGCCTTAACATTCATCGCCACACCACCTCCATAACATATCCGACGGCATTCGGTATTTTCCACTACAAGCTTCGTCCATTCAATAATCCATTTTTCGAGTATGCTTTGTAATGCTCCGGTAATCCCATCAAAACGATGGCCTCGAAATTGTTCCAGAAAATAGAAATATAAATCAGATGGTTTTTGATTATAAACAATAGCTAATTTATCTTTATCCAGCTTAAAAAGGGACTCAAAAACCATTAATGATTTTTCTACTTCAGATTTTGTGGCATAAGGCGCCAACCCCATAAGTTTATATTCATGATGGTATGGTTTCATACCCATAAGTAATGTAATCCATGTGTAAAGACGGCCCAAGTCGCTTTCATCTGTACCACCTATAACTTTAAGTCCACTATTAGTCGGTATTGAAACTGCCGAATTGTATTTACCTCCATACCCCTCCATATGCATGATAGCTATGTCCCTACCGCGCATATTACCCGAATAATATGCATGATAATGATGGCACAAGTAGTGAGGAACAAACACAATGCGCTTCTTTGATATGCATAATAACCTTTCAACAGCATCTTTACGGATAGTGTTAAATGTTTCAGAAATTTCTGCTGGCCCTGCATCCATATCCAAATTTTTCAAATCATAATATTGGTCCAGGATTCTTCCATATCCCCCCATTATATGAAAAAAAGATTCCATTTGTTTTTTTTCGATCAGCTTAGGTTTCCAATAACGGTTATTTTCATCAACCCAATCCTGAACACTGTAGGTCGCCTGGCGTTTAAAAAGAATATCGCATACCATATTAGGAGAACATTTCTCATTTATAATGGCCACAACATCTATGTCATTTGCCTCAATTCCAGCCTGCTGCATACAAAAAATTGCAGCATTATAAGGGAAACCTGCATCCATTTTTATTCTACTAAAACGTTCCTCATGGGTGGCTGCAACAACTTCTCCATTTATCATAATAGCTGCAGATGCCATATGTACTTCATAAATTGACAAAACTATGAAATCCTTTTTCTTCATTCTTACTCTTAAGAGTATAAGGGTTTAAGGTTGTCAGGATTATTATGCAATGGTTTGAAGACATTCCCTGCATACAGCTATAGGATTCCCAGCAATCAATCCATTTCTAACGGAATGCAACTTTTCAGAATCCCATATCTCTTTCAGAGATGTCTTGTTTATATTTCCAACAATCAATTTCTTACTAAAAAAGGAACAACACGGAGCAACATCACCATTTGCAAAGACAGCAAGTCTTCTAAAAGGCATTACACAATCCGTCTTCATCTCATGTTTTCTTATCTTTTTTATATCTTTAAATGCCTGCAAATCTATAAAATCAACATGTTCTTTAAATTTGTTTACAAACGACTCTTCATCACTCATGGTCTCAGGGGAAGGGTAGTAACTCACCCTGATCAAAGGAAAATCTTTTTTTCGCTCAGTTTTTCTCCGATGGGTATATTTTACAATGTCTAATAATTTATCGAAATAATCTTTTCCTTTTAAATTTATATACGTTTCAGGGTTGCCAGCATCTATGGAATACGATAACAAAGTCAATGGAGTTCCTAATAATGTGTCAGCTATCTTTTCTGTTATTAATGTTCCATTAGTAATTAATCTTATATCCAGAACACCATATTCCCTGGCAATATTAATCATATTATATATATCATTATTCAATAGACATTCACCTGAGAAACCCAAATTTACCGCCTTCAGTCCATACTTTCTTCCTTCCTTACATATTCTTTTATAGCTTTCTAATGAGAATTTCAAACCCGTATTCATCGTTAACCTCATTTCATTATGGATGTCATCATTTCGCGTACAATGAAGGCAACTGAGGTTACAGGCATCAACAACCTCAATATCAAGATTAACCGGAAAATCCGGTAAAAAATCCTTTCCAGCTCTATTCCATAACTCTCGATATCTTTTATATTGCAGGCCAAAATGTTTTAAATATAGGCTTTCGACCTTATCTTGATTCAGCCTTTTTGTCCATTGAAGCTTTTCCATAGCAGTTTGTGTTATCATATTTAGAAGATATTGGTTAATTCAGAATCTCATAGAATTACCTGATATTTGTTCATCAGCCTTGGTCCCATCTAAGCGAAACAAGTTCTTTTAGTAATCCTTTATTCGACAAATAATCTTTCTCACATTTCTCTATATCAGGATAATACTTTTCGTGCAAGAAAGCATATAGCGTAAATGTTCTTCTAAGATTCACGATCTCATCGGCTGATAGTTGAGGCATTTTTAACATCTTTCTACCATTACAAAACCTCTAAAAAGCAATTTCTTATCATCGAGTCAGACATAGGGCGGAAAGCCGATGGAAGCGAAGAAGAAACCAGGCTGTTTTTCGAGAAAACCGTTTAGAGTCATGCCTCTGAGAAATTCATTTTCAATCGCGCCCTTGTAAAAGAGGACATAAACAGAAAATAACTGAGATTGATATAGACTCCTCCGCCACCGACAGAGTCGAATGTTTCAAGTGTGTAAAATCTGTATCGTTCCAACAGATTTTGCCACTGTTCCCAGGTGATGAAATTGTAAAGTTTTTGACTGTCATTGGTATTAAGCCAGTAATGGCCAGCTGTTTCACGGGAGAGAAGGCAATGGAACCGCCATGTCAAACCAGGGGAGTACATTAACAATCTGCTCCCAAAAACAAAATCGTTTTGATGATAGCTACATCTGTTCCTCATGCCTGAACCCGCGGAAAGTTGGATCCCGGCTATCATAAAGTTCGCGAACACCTGAGATTGCCTGATCATGGGCATTTGTATAATAGTTGCTCAGCAATTTCCCATTGGCCCATTTTAGACATTCGTACAATTCATCATCGCTCATTTCAGTAAAGTTGACGGTGACCAGATCGGAATTCAGATGCTTTCTTTCGTAAAAGTCCTCCGGCCCTTCCAGCAGACCCTTGTTAATAGCGTCGGCATACAGAGGGGAACCCGGATAGGGGGTTACCGGACGAATGGTTCTGATGCGCACGAAATCATCGTATTTCAATAGAAAATCAACCGATTTCTCCAACGTCTCACGCGTGTCGCCAATATTCCCGAAAATAATGTTCAATCCGGGGCTGATCCCTGTCTTCAGGGTCATCTCAATCCCTCTAATAACCTGATCGACACGAAGCCCTTTTTTCATGTTTTTCAGTACTTCGTTGTCCATGGATTCGATACCATAGTTGATGAACACGCATCCCGAGTCTTTCATCAGCTTAAGGAGGTTCGTATTGCAGTAATTTAGCCGGCCATTGCAAGCCCACTTAATTTTCATGCCAGAGCTAAGAATCGCATCGGAGATCTCTTGCGTACGCACCACAGATGCCATCAGCAAATCATCCTGGAATGATATGTAATTGATCCCGTATTCCTTGTTGAGAAATCGGACCTCTTCAATAATCTCACCCACGTCACGCTCCCGGTAACCCGTATCCATGCGATAGCAGAATGTACATTTGAAAGTACAACCTCGGCCAGACATCATAGGCATTACAAAATCGCTGGATTCCGCGTAGGGCATTCTTAACATGCGATAATAATGCATGGGAAAAAGGTGATAAGCGGGCCAGGTAATTTCGTTAGCATTTTGCGTCAGGGGACGTCTATCGTTAATATACACCTTATCGCCTTCCCGATAAGCGATGCCCAGTATGTTTTTGAAGGATGATTTATTGGCGATGGCAGCCATCAATTCTACTACGGTGTCCTCTCCTTCTCCCATGACGACGACATCGGCCTGGGCCTTTTTCAAGAAGAATTCTGGCTCGGGAGTTGGCCCATAGCCACCAATGACATAGATCGGTCGATCTTTCGAACCATTAATCGCTTTGGAAAGAGCAAGGAGCTTCCTGTATTGATAATAGCCGGCGATCAGGCTGACGCCGATTGCGTCAAAATGATTGTTGTCCAAATACCCAGTTAGATGATCGTTGGGAAAATGATGAAAATCCTGAGCATATATCTCGACATCATGGCCCGCCTTTTCAAGAACGGCCGCAACGTAACCCAGGCCCATGGGAAAACCGTGGGTAAATGCACCATTATCGTAAACAATCAATAAAATTTTCATTTTCTATCGGAAGGATTTCAAACTGGTATTCATTGTTAACCCCATTTCATTATGGATACCATTTGTTTGTTTATGGTTATGTGACCTGCCCCCGTTGTTTGTACCACCTTTAAAGTTAGAGTTCGTGTTCATACAGACAGTTTCCGCGTAGCGGAAACTGTCTGTATCGCTTCAACCG
>Ga0187827_10006515_pt1 | contig 13318 bp, 15 predicted proteins | sample ETNtaG_39_FD_167969 | JGI IMG/M metagenome (GOLD analysis project Ga0187827, IMG submission 167969) | Marine microbial and viral communities from oxygen minimum zone, Eastern Pacific Ocean - ETNP2014_SV_150_PacBio MetaG (Illumina Assembly) | ecosystem: Environmental > Aquatic > Marine > Hypoxic... | reverse complement strand
GGTCGTTTGGGAAAATTCGTGGTTGAATTCTAAAAGATGATGCTACCAATTTCCTATCAGTATCATCATATAGTTTCAATAACTCTAAATCTTGATTCGGAGCACACCACATATCAGAATGAATAATGTTAACAAACTCTGTCTTTACTTTATCTACACAAAAATTCATTCCTCCACCGATACCCTTTGGATGATTGTTATGGTCAATGTAATATTCTATTGAATACTTATCAGTATTATCATTCAACCATTCATCAGTACCATCATCACAATTTTCTGCATGAACGATTAATGGCATATCTTTATAATAACAATTTTGTCTAACTGATTTAACAGCTAACTTTAAATATTCTAAATTGTTATTTGTTGATATTGTTGTAGTTATCTTATTCATTTTCTATATCACTTAAACTTGAAAAAAAATCATACCAGTACTTACAAAAACTATGAGCTGAATAAAGTTCATCATATACTTTTCTACTATTCTCTACTATGTACTGAAGTTTATCTGGTTTATCAAGCATTTTCAATACTGTCTCATTCAAATCTTCCCAATCTAAATCAACTGGAATATAAGTTTCATTTGCTATATAAGGATTTGGATTTGTATTAACTATATCCATAGAAGGTTTAATCATAACAACACCTAATTCAAACACTTCAAAATCTCTATAACAAACTTCACCTTGACCAAATGGTGATAAGGACATTTTTGATTTATACAAAGTATTGATATACTCTTGAAAAGGTAATCTGTCCTTCACAAAAGTATAACCAGGATTATCTCCCATCTTATCCCAAGCACCAGTCCTATGATTTGTATAATAAGAAGCATTTTCAGCAAAGTGATCACTACTCGGTGGATGATTCGCATTAAATATAGCACATAAATCTATTGTTTTATTTGGACAAATTGAATGCCAAGTTTGAACTTCAGGTCTAAATGTTTTATTTGGCATAGTGTAACCTAAATTCCACCCTGATAATTTTATCCTTTTCCAATTTTCTTCAGCTATATCATATCCTAAATCTAAATCTGAACCATTCTTATAGAACCATTTGTTAAATGATGTGGATTTTTTATAATCTTCCCTATTTTTTAATAATTGATTCTTAAATAAAAACATAGCATCACTTTGTTCTAAAACTTCATAAGAACCCATCAATGATGTAGAATCAGACCCATCAAATATAAAATAATCACCAGTTATTTTATTACAATTTTCCAATCCATAATCAATACTGTCCTGAAGACTGAGGCCTTTATTCAAAATATCATGAGCACCTAGAAACATATAATCATAATCTTCTGAATTCGTCACGTCTATGCTATAATCTCTCAGCATATCTTTTAATAAAACAAATCCTAAAAATGAAATACTATTCTTACCAACCATGGGATCTTTAATTTTTACTTTAATCATTTGCTATACAACACCCAACAAATAAACTCACACCTATAACTAATATCTTTTTATTCATAAATTATACTATCCATACTATTAAAAATATCATACCAATGCTTACATAATTTATCACTACTATACTCTTTAAGATATAATTCTCTCATACTATCAACTATTTGTTGATCGTAATTCATCAATGCTTTTTCTAAATTTTCAGATAAATTTGAACAATCATAATCAAATGGTATATATGTTTCATTTTCTATCCATACATTTGCACCAAAATTATATTTTGACATATCCTCTTTTAAAATAATAGTTCCAACTTGCATAGATTCTCCATCACCTTGTCGTATTTCTCCCATCCCAAATGGTGATATACATATTTTAGAATTATAAAGTATTTCTATATATTCTTGGAACGGTTTACGACCAGAAACTATATTATATTTATCTGAAATTTTATCTAATTCTTTCCAAATTTGTTTTCTATGTGATTTATAATAATTATCATTACGTACATGATGATCATATCCCCTTTTACTGTCATCACCAGTACCAAATACAGCACATATATCAATGGATTTATTTTTATTAATATCAATAAAATTTTTATGATCTGGTACATTACTCATAAAATTCCATCCAGTTAATTTAATTCTTTTCCATATATCATCAGAAATATCATAAGATAAATCCAAATCACTTCCTTCACCCATAAACCATTTACCAAATGCTTTAGAAATTTTATATCTTTCTTTATCATAATGAAGTTGTTGTTTGAATAAATAAATTGCATTACTTTGTATAAAAACCTCATAAGAAGCCATTAAAGAGTGTGAATCTGAACCATCAAATAAAAAATAATTACCATCTTCAGTATATTTTTGTATATTTTCTAAACCCCAATCAATGCTATCTTTCAATACCATTGATTTGTCAAGAAAATCTGACATACCAATAAATAAAAAATCAAAATCATCCGAATTAGTAATTTCAATGCTATAATCCTCTAACATATCTTTAACAAAATAAAATGGCCTAAAAGTCGGCTCATTTCTATCTTTTGTAGGATTGAGTATTTTTATTTTAATCATTTTTTAAATACTTTTTTAATTCATCTACTTCATTATTAATTATTTCTAAGTCATTAGTTGAAAATCTTTTTTCAAACCACTCAATACCATACGGTATTATCGTAGTATTTCCATAAAGAATTAAAACCGGTGTTATTTTTTTTAAATATATATATGCTAATCTATGTGCACCATTTGCTAATTCAAATTCTCTTGTAAACATAAATGGTTGACCTTTATTGTGTGCATTTGGTTCCAACCAAACTTTATCAATAGATCCATCTTCAATTCCAGCATTACGCTCCACTTCAGACTCAAGGAATTCATCAAAATTTTCATCAAATCCTTTTTCTTCAAATGATTTAATTAATTTCTTAAATCTATCAATTAAGATTTGAGATATGTGAGAACCAAACATTTCTTCCGAGTATCCTCTATATTCTTGCATTTTAATGTACAAATCAAAATCATATTTTTCATCTTTTAAATATTGTTCAATACTATGTTTTATAACTAACACATCAACTCTATTAAATTTATTATTAATAAAATTACCCATTAAAAGCTGTTTTAATTCAATACTATCTTTTTCTCTGCTCATATAGCTTACTTACTTAACAATTCAATATCATTAGTAACCATCTTTGAAACCATATCTTCGAATGATGTTTTTGGTTCCCAACCCAACTCATTTTTAGCACGAGTAGAATCACCTCTCAAATAATAAACATCAGCGGGTCTCATATATCTTTCATCTTGTTTAACATACTTAGACCAATCATCTATACCTATATGTTTAAATGAACTATCTAAAAAATCTTCTAATGTATGATATTCTCCAGTAGCTATTACATAGTTTTGAGGTGTATCTTGTTGTAACATCATCCACATAGCTTCAACATAATCTGGTGCATAACCCCAATCTCTTTTAACATCTAGATTACCTAAAGTTACATAATCTTCAAGTCCGAGTTGTATTCTAGCAACACCATCAGTAATTTTTCGAGTAACAAATTCTCTACCTCTTCTCTCTGATTCATGATTAAAAAGTAAACCACATACATTAAACATATCATAAGACTCACGATAATTTACTGATATCCAATGTGCATATAATTTAGCTACACCATATGGACTTCTTGGATAAAATTTAGTATCTTCATCAGCTAAATCTTCCATTTTACCATACATTTCTGATGTAGATGCTTGATAAAATCTAGGTGATTTACCACTCATTCGTATAGCTTCTAACATTCTCAATGTTCCTGCTCCAGTAGTATCAGCTGATTGTTCTGGTGTATTCCAACTTTCTTTAACAAATGACTGAGAAGCTAAATTATAAACTTCATCTGGATCAGATTGTTCTAATACTCTAAGTAAAGAACTTTGATCCGTCAAGTCTCCCATCAAAAATGTTATTTTGTTTTCAAGATGAGAAGTATTAACTCTATTTTTAGTAGAAGTCCTTCTTTCCATTCCAAAAACTTCATAACCTTTATCTAATAAAAAATCCGCTAAATGACTTCCATCCATTCCTGTTATTCCAGTAATTAATGCTCTTTTCATTTTGTTGTCTCCAATATATTTTTTAAATCATGGTATTCATAGAATTTACCTTGACCTGTAATTAACTTTTGTATGTTTTGTTTCGATAAATCTAATAACTTTTGAAAATTAGAATTCTTTTTATCTATAAATGAATAAGAGTTGTCCTCATCTTTTACATATAATCTCTTATTAGGGTGTCTTCTAGCATGTACGTGTAAAATGTTTTTACACACAAATTGAATAAAGGCATTTCCCAATATTTTTTCTGACATAATAGAAAGGCCTTCATCATCATTATAAAGTAAACATGGTGGTATATTTACACCACATTTTATTAAATCTGATGAGAATACTAAACAGGCTCCACTTATTTTTGGTTTAGTAATATAAGTAAAATCGAAGTCATCTACTCCTCCGTTTATCTCATTCATCTTTTCAATAGACATTGAAGACTTAGCTTGATTCGGATTTAAATGTCCTTTATCATCATCAACAAATACATGGCTTTCATAATCAACATGCACTAACGGATCCCAAGATGAATCCCACATTTTTCTATCAGAAAAACTTAACAGATATCTATGTAAATTTTGTTCTTTCGTATAACTAGATAAAGTTTCTATTACATCAAATGCTTCTTTTGGAAAGAAACTATCAGTTTCGCCCCACATAACATAATCTACTTTCTTACAATAGTTGTAATTTAAATCTCGTCTATAATCAGCATGAAAATAAAACTCATCTTTTTCAACTATTCCTGTATGTACATTCTCATAACCCAAATCAATAATTCTATTAACACCAGCATAAAACTTACTTAATAATTCTTCTTTTGATATTTTTTCATAATCTATTTTCTCAATCTCTTCAGACATATTAAAACATAAATCTATAGTTACATTATCTTTATTCTCTACAGTTTCTAATAAATTCACAAGACCATCAATGAAATCTTTATACATTTCAATTTCAAAGAACATTACATGGGTTCCTATTACATACTTATTTTTTAAAGTAATCATTTTATTTCTCCATACAAATATTTATAAGTTTTATCCATCCAATAATATGTTAACTTATCTTCTTTATTATTCGGTATACTATTATATTGATATATCCAACCCCACTTAGTAAATAATAAATCATCAGTAAATAATTCTTTTCTAGTCATATCACACATATTAAACTCATAAGGTAGCCATTTGAAATCAACGCAGTGTTTTTCAATTAAAAAATTAACAGGTGTTTGGTCTGTACCAGCATGCCATTTACTCTCAACTTCTTGAAGTAATTCAGCATTCTCATTATAAAAGTCTACAACTTGCATATAAAAATTTCTATGTGTTTCATTTACTATTACAAACCCACAATCAATATATTTCCAAAAATCAAGTACGTGACCTTTGAAAAAATATTTACCATAATTTTCTATACTTCTAATAATCCAATCGTAACTTCCTTCATTATGAACTCCACACATTTTCCTATCAGTCATTTCAAAAAAGTTAGGACACTCTGGATGTACTATAGTATCAGCATCAACCATCAAAATTTGATCATAATCAATTTCATTGGCATCTAATATATTAAATAAATAATATCTTTGCCAACATATGGCCATCTCTTCTTTAGGTAAAAGTAAATCATTCAAAACAAATAATTCACAATCATTCTTTTCACACCACTTTTTCCAACTCTTTATGCAATACTTATATGGTAATCGCCTAGTACTAGCATATCTACCTTCACCACTTAAATTAATATCCATTATGAATACTATATTTTTCATGTAAAAACCTTTGTTATAAAGCCCCGTTCAGCTTCTATTATATATTGACTTGTTCTATATTCGGTACTAAGTTTAACTATTTTATTTCCAATACCTCTTTTATCAACAATATTATCTAAAAATCTTGTTATATTATTCCAACTACCTAAAGCTCCCATTGTAGTTGGACTATTAACTTTATTTATTCTACTATAGTCAATCTTATAAGTAACATCAGATTCGAAATCAAAAGTTTCAATTATATCAAAAAACTCTCTTTTAAAGAACGCAAAGGAACCTCTTGGTACCGTTGTTCCACTTGCACTCGTATTAAAAATCATCAACCAATCTAAATATTCTGATTTATTATTTTGTCTATCAAACAATTCACATTTATTCTCAACTATATCTACTAACAAATCATAATCTGCTATATAAGTGTCATCGTGTAAAAAACAAATATAATCATACTCTTTATAATCATATAACTTTAACCATTGATTAATAAAATAATAATCTCCATATAAATTTTCGGCTTCAATTAAATTAAATTCTAATGACTCTATATATTCTTTAGTCAATGGTTCTTTATATAACTCATAGTCTAATTTACCAGTATCAGTTTCTTTATCAATTCTATCAAGTATTACTCTCTTCTCATCATAAACTATTGGTAAATCTACATCTCTATGAGATATTACAAAAGTCTCTACTTCAAACCCCTTAGGATATCTTAAATTTGATACTTGAGTATAAAATTCTTTTGGATAATGCCAACCACCAATTAAAATAGCTATTTTATTCATTGTTTTATATCATAAGTTATTTTATTCATGCTTTTACTCTTATTAAATTCATATTTTGTAACTCATTAACTTTATCTAAATGTTTTTTAGCTGTAGTAATCATATTAAATGTAATCGATGGATGTTTTACAACCAAATTATACAACACTTCTTGCATAGGACCATTAACACCCCAATCTGTAGCATCTGGTGTTCCAACTAAATAACCACTATTTTCATAAAAATCTAAACCAAGAATATTCACAATATCACCATCTTTAGCAACTTCAAGAACTGTATATGCCAAAGTAGTAGTACCTGTGGATGGATATGAATATTCATATTTAAAATCACTTGGTAAATTAACACCTCTTTTAAACATCCATTCTTTATGTAAATCTGACAAAAATATATCAGGTAAATGGCAAGAATTTTGAACATTTGCTCTAGGTTCATCATGCATATATGGTCTAATTAATTTAGTAACATTATACTTTCCAAAAAAGTTAATCCTTTTATAAGAATCTAATTCAGTAGGCCAACCATTACAACATATGTGAATTTCTGAATCTTCTATATACTCTCCTATTTGTGGAAAAGCTTCTATCTCGTCTCCAAACTCATTAGCTATAACTGTAAAATTTGGTTTCTCTAAAGAATCTACAAACTTAGCACTCTCTCCTCTAGCAAAAACAGTAACTACACTCATATTGTATTCTCAATCTTCCTTAATTTATCTATTATTGGTTTTTCTGAATCATAAACTACTTTTTTACCATCTCCTAACATTTTTTGAATCTTCTTGACACTAACCATTAATTCTCTAACACTTTCTATTGAAGCAATTTGGTCTGAACCATACATAGTTCTATCTTTAGTGATATGAAATTCTAAACATTCAGCATTCAAAGCTGTAGCTCCAATACAAGCAGCTAATCCACTATAATGATTTGAAAATCCAACACTTAAATGAGGATATTTTTCTTTCAAAGTCGTTATATATTTTAAATTAATTTCTTCTTCTTTTGTTGGATAAGTACTAGTACAAGCTAATAAATACTCTGTATTTTTTAGTATTTTCAACGCTGCATCAACTTGTTCATCAGTACACATTCCTGTTGATAATATAATTGGTTTACTAGTATCGTTTAGTTTTTCAAGAAAACTTTTATCAGTTACCATAGCTGAAGCTACTTTGTGATATTTAACATCTAAATGTTCTTCAACTAAATCTAAACTTTTTTCGTCCCAACAAGATACTATAAAATCTAAACCAAGTTCGTGTGTATAAGTTTGTAATTCTTTATATTCTTCTATACTAAACTCAATACCTTCTTTTTGTTCTCTTGTTGTCGTACCAAATGGTGATTCTCTTGGTGTATCTAGCTCTTCTTGAGTATAAACTGATTCAATATCTCTTTTTTGAAATTTAACAGCATCACAACCGCAAGAACCTGCAGTTACAATTAACTCTTTAGCTAAATCCATATCTCCATTATGATTTATTCCTATTTCTGCTATTACATAAGTCATTTTAATCTCCTAAAATTAATTAATTATTACCAAACACTTTTACCGCCATCTATTATGACGTTTTCACCAGTCATATATGAACTAGCGTCTGAACATAAAAATACTATAGCTCCTTTGTATTCATCAATATCTGACATTCTTCCCATTGGAATTAAGTTTGTTAGTTTCTTTACGAAATCTTCTGGATGGTTGTTGTAAACTGCTGTTGGACTCAATGAATTTACTCGAATACCTTTTTGTGCAAAATACACACCAAGATATTTTGTCATACCTATTATCGCCCATTTTGCTGCTGAATATGTTATTGGTTTTACATTTTGGATATCTTCTTTTACATCATCTTTTCTATATATTCTTTGGTCTGGAGCAATAACACCTAAATCAGAAGAAATATTTAGAATTACTCCACCACCATTTTCTAACATTTTATTAGACACAACTTGTGAACACAAGAAAGTTCCATTCAATGCAGCATCTATTCCTTCTTCCCAATAATCTTCTGTCATTGTTTCAAATCTAGAATCTGGTGTCAACCCTCCATCTTTCTTTACTTTTGGATCTTTGGCTGCATTATTTATTAAAATATCTATCTTATCATATTCTTCTACTACTGATTCAATAGATTCTCTATCAGTAACATCCATATATTCATAAGTCGCATTCTCTCCAATTTGTTCAGCCTTTTCTTTTGCTTTATCTTCATGCCAATCTGCGAGGATAACTTTTCCACCATATTCAACTATGGCTTCTGCATGTTTTGGTCCTAACAATCCACCACCACCTGTTATTAACGCTGTTTTTCCACTTAAATCAAATAGATTTTTCATTATAAAATCCTTCTATTATTAGTTTATGTTTTTCAATTGTTTCAACTTCATCTCCATCATTTTCTCTTGCAGTTTGTAATGTATAAAGTCCATCATAATTTATAGATTTTAATTTATTAAAAATTAAACTAAAATCTGTATCACCTTCTCCAGGAATTACAGTTTCCAATGTATCTCTTACTCTATCTTTAATATGAACTTGGTTAATATCGGTTCTAAAAGAATCAATATATAACTCGTGGTCTAATCCAAATGAAGTTATATTACCTGTATCATAAGTAATTCCCAAATTATCTGATATCAAAAGACTTTTCAATTCATCTATCCCTAACTCTGCTTCAATAAGAAATTTTATATCACTATATTCATTAAAATAATAATATATTACTTTTATAAATTCATCACGAATATCATCGTCTACAACACTACTTTTTTCTAACAAAGGAATAGTTAAACATTGTATTTTATTTTTTCTTACCAAATCACATATTGGTTTAAAATAATTTTCAAGATATTTTGTATCTGAAAAGTTTTCATCAACCATAAAATCAACACATACAGATGATATTGGGTATTTTTTTAAATTTACAGTATGTATTGGATTAAAATCAAATGTTTCTTTTGTAACTATCCACTCAATATGATTTAAATCTAATGCACCAAGTAAATTAAATTCTCTTTTCCAATCTCCTGGACATTCTTGAAAACCCTCATTTTGTGATGATAATCTACCTTGTATAATTCCTATTTTCATAGTTCCTCCACCAACTCTAAATAAACATCATTTGGGTCTTTACAAAAAGCTACTTTCACTTTTCCATTTGAAATTGGTTTACTTATAAATTCAACATTATTTTTTGATAAATCTTCATATAAAGATTCAATATTACTAACACTTAAAGCAAAATGACTACACCCAACAAAATTAACTCTTTTTAAATTATCATCGGATACCGGATTTGTATAGTGTAATAATTCTATCATATGATTATCACTATGTATCATTTTAACAGTTCTTAAATCAGAATCATTTAATCCAAGAATCTTATCAATAAATTTACTGTCTTCTTTCATATCTGATACTACTTCGTATCCAAGATATTTATAAAACTTCAAAGATTTATCCATATCTCTAACTACAATCCCTAAGTGTCTTAATGTTTCTATCATATTTTTTGACCTTTAAATACTAAACAATCTCCTAGAGTATGTTTGTTAATTAATTCATCGTATCTATTCTCCACATCACTATAAAAATTATTTATTTCTACTTCAATTTCATTTTTACCACCAGTAGGTAATGGTGTATGAAGTGCTAATTTAGCTGAGTCTTGTGGTTTATTATTCTGTAACCAAAATACATGATTAAAAAATGGATAATACAAAAAACTATCAACCGAACCTTCAAATCCAGCCATACTACATATATCCTTTAAAGACTCTTCAGTAAAATAATGTATGTGAGCCTTGTGATAATAAAAACTTTTATACTTCTCTGTATTATAATGAAGTAAAATATCATTATGATTAGGAACTTCTATGTTAATAAAGCCGCCTTTATCCATTAAATCATTACATTTTTTTAAAAACTTAACAGGTGATATAGTATGTTCTAATACTTCAAAACTTGCCACAAGATTATATCTTTTATCAATAATTACATCTTCAAGAAGGTCATTATAAACTGTAATCTCATCAAAATTTTCTTTTATAAATTCAGCATCTAACCTATTTGGTTCAACTACATCACATACCTCTACATTAGAATCTAAAACGTTTTTTACAACTCCACCAAAAGAACAACCAACTTCTAAATATTTAGTATCTTTATTTACCTTATCAGAAAATTGATGAAATTGTCTTTTATTTAATTTCTCGCTTATGGATAGGTGTTCTTTTGGTTCAACAAATCCACCTTTAGCATTTGTACTCGATTGTTGTCTATAATCTTTTTTATAATAATCTTTTCCTATATTTTCCCAATCTTTTTGGTCTAATATCCCATGACCAGTTGGTTCGTGGACCCATAAAAGTGAATCTCTACCATCTCGTAAAACTATTGGTTTTTCAGAAAAGTCATTTATATCATAGTCAAGGCCTGTATCTAATAATAATTGACTATCCATTATAGCTCCTTATTGAATCTCTTATAACACCCATAGATTCTACAATTGCAGATTCAGATATTGTAAGTGGTGGACCTAATTTTACGGATTCTCGTTTTGTCCAAACAGGTAACACTCCATGATTTACACACCTTTTAGTTACATAATTTCCCATATCGCCATCCTTAACTATTATAGCAGAAACCATACCTTTAACATTCACAACATCTACTCCATCTTCTTTTTCTAATTCCTTATTTAACCTTTCAAACAACTCAACTCTTTTTTTAAAATCTTTTTGAAATAACTCATCAGTTAGAAATTTGAGGTTTGCCAATCCAGCAGCACAACATATAGCATTACCAGCCTGTGAACCGCTTAAATTTACATCAGAGTCTAAATCAATTATATCTTTAGTACTTAATAGGGCTGCTAAAGGTAAAGATGATGTTAAACCCTTACCAAGAGTTATAATATCTGGTTTATAATCGCCATAAGTCATATATCCGTATAACTTACCCATTCTATAAAAACCAGCCTGTACTTCATCGAAACAAAATAATATATTATTATCTCTTGAAGTCTGATATAGTTTATCTATATATTTTTGTGGATACATCCAAGCACCCCAACCTTGATACGTTTCTAAAAAGAAAGCTGCTATTTCATCTAATGGTGGTAAATCATTTAAATTTAATTCCTCATTATCCTTTGGAAAAGGTAAAAACCATATTTCTTTATCTTTAAAGTTACACCAATCTGTACTTGTAGATGTTCCACCAATCAAATCTGAACCTAATACATGACCATGATAGCTACCACTATATGTAACTATATATTTTTTATTATGTTTTTTACCCCAAATCTTTATAAGACGATATGCTGCATCAGTAACTTCACTTCCTGAATTTAACAATACTACCTTATTATAATGCGGTGGTGATATTTCAAAAAGTTTTTTAATAAACTTATCTCTTACATCATTATTATATTGATATGAAAAAGTTAAATCAAAATCAACTTGGTCTTTGATTGCACGATTTATATGTGTATTAGAATGACCAGCATTAGTAACAAAAATACCCGAAGTCATATCTATCCATTTATTACCTTTATCATCATAAACATTAAAATCTTTAGCTTTAAACCACTTTACTGGCATTTCACGTATAGAACTGGGTTCATATTTATGTTTTATATCCTGATACGCCTTGATGTCAAAATCAAAATTATTAATATATCTATTTTTTGTATTAATCATGAACTGCCTGTAATATTTTGAAATCATCTAATGTATCTACCTCATAAGTAAATGGTGTAATAAAAGCTAACATCTTATCTCCATGTAAATTATCACTTCTCATAAACTGTTTAGGTCTAATTATATCTACATATCCGTTTGGGTGATATGTTTTAGGTAAACTTTGACTTGGCCAATTATAATAATCTCCATCAATTTCATTATCAAACAACCCCTTCCAATATATACCGTCTTTACTAAAAAACTTATACGCTGTCTCGGGTGCCTCGTGAGCTGACCTCAATCCTGTACACGTTTCATTATCAAAAAAGTATTTAATCGCGTCATCTATTACTTCAGATTTTATTATTGGAGTAGTTGCTCTTAAATGTACTATATCATCTTCATCATTTAAAACTCTAACGGCATGTCTCATAACTTCTATATCTAATGCTGTATCTGTTGCATACTTGTTCGGTCTCATTATTATCTTAGCTCCATATTCCTCTGCTACTTTTTTTATATCAGTATCATCAGTTGAAACATATATTTCAGAAATATATTTACATTTTTTGGCCTCTATTATTGGATATGCAATTAAAGGTTTATTTTTTAATAATTTTATATTCTTACCAGGAACTCGTTTACTTCCTCCTCGTGCCGCAATAATTACTTTTAATTTCACACTAACAACTCTCCTGGAAAAGTATTAGTTTCCGTATTCATTGAATTAACTAATTCATTATTTCTTTCTTTTATCAAAAGAGTATAATTACTGTAATTATCTGGTATTCCTTTTTCAGTCCAAGAATATGGATGCGTCAATAACTGTAAATTATTAACTTTACTAAAATCTAAATCCAATGGATGTCCATATTTCCATTTATGGTTCGAGTCTGCTACATAATGAACTCTTAATTCATTTGGCTTTTCTCCTTGAAAATAGTGAAAAAATTCTTCAGCGTAACAATTTATTTTGTTTGGAACTACAACATATTTTTCAAGTATTCCTGGATTACTACCACATCTA